>VFQS010003591.1_pt1 | contig 11756 bp, 11 predicted proteins | sample 3512361 | NCBI WGS metagenome assembly VFQS01 (sample SAMN10412375, study PRJNA504923) | tailings metagenome | isolation source: Relicate 1 Philex TSF3 active mining | place: Philippines | reverse complement strand
ATTGCACCACGTGGTGTTGCCAAAATGGGACGTCATCGTTGGATGCGCTTATCAATTGCTGCGGCGAGTATTAGCGCCCTCTTGCTCGTAATCGACCGTAATCCAGTATTGCTGGCGTCGACTGCTTTCTTAACAGCGCTCTGCGGTCAAAGTGTGAAAGTTACTAATGATGCGCTTGTGCAATCAAAGATTGATGACTTCTTCCGTGGTCGTGTCTTTGCGGTCTACGACGTTGTTGTCAATGGCGCAATTGTTGGTTCATCACTCTTTGCAGCGCTTATCTTGCCGCTCTCTGGAGATTCGTGGTTATTGCCACTTCTCGTCTCAATCGCTTGGGCGCTCGCTGCAACGGTCTTACTGCGACCAAAGAAATTCTTTCTTAAGGATGCCGCCTAGCTTTCCACCATTGCACTAGTTCTTCTGTGGCTCGCTCTTCTCCTAACGGACCATGTTCCATCCGTAACTCCATTAAGAAATCTAGAGCTTTACCAACATCTGCAGAGGGTGAAATACCAAGTAGCTTCATTACTTGTGCACCATCAAGATCAGGACGAATCTTTGATAGCTCTTCCTCTTGCGCTAACTTGGCAATCCGCTCTTCCAAACTGTCATAGGTGCGAGCCAGCCTTTCAGCTTTCTTTGCATTACGAGTTGTGCAATCGGCGCGTGTAAGAACGTGTAAATGTGTCAATAAATCACCTGCATCACGTACATATCGGCGTACTGCAGAATCAGTCCATTCGCCATCACCGTATCCATGAAAGCGCAGATGGAGCGCAATCAGCGTCTCAACCGCTTCGATAGTGTCGTTATCAAAGCGCAACGCTTTCATGCGCGCTTTTGCTAAACGGGCTCCAACGATTTCGTGGTGGTGGAAAGAGACTCCACCTCCTGCAAGTAAATTTCGAGTTTTGGGTTTGCCGATATCGTGCAACAACGCGGCCAAGCGGATAACCAGGTTAGGTCCTCCAAGCCGCTCTTCTTGAGAAATCGCTTGTTCTAAAACTGTAATGGAGTGCTCATAGACATCTTTATGGTGGTGATGTTCATCAATTTCCAAGCGCAGTTTAGGAATCTCTGGAAGAACCATCTCTGCCAAACCTGAATCAACTAAAGCAGTGATTCCGATGCGGGGATGATCAGACATCAATAACTTTACAAATTCTTCCCGGATACGCTCTGCTGAAATAATAGAAATTCTGCTCGTCATAGTAGACATCGCAGTAAATACTTCAGGATCAATATCAAAGTTAAGTTGGCTAGCAAAACGCGCTGCTCGCATCATGCGAAGTGGGTCATCGCTAAATGATTGAGTTGCACTCACCGGTGTGCGTAAAACTTTTTTTACAAGATCTTCCAGACCACCGTAAGGATCGATGAACTCTGGCTCTTTTCCAGTGAGTTCGAGCGCCATTGAATTAACTGTGAAATCTCGACGAGAAAGATCTCCTTCGATGGTGTCACCGAATTCGACATCTGGCTTTCTAGAGTCTTCTTCATATTTTTCAGTTCGGTATGTAGTTACTTCGACTGTGGTGTCACCACGTTTACCTGCAACAGTGCCAAAGAGAATTCCGGTATCCCATGTGTTATCAGCCCAGGCTTTCAATATTTTTTTACTCTGGTGCGGATGAGCATCTGTCGTGAAATCAAGATCATTACCGAGTCGACCGAGAATCGCATCGCGCACCGGCCCACCGACAAGGGCTAAACGAAAACCTTCTCGCTTAAATGCTTCCGCCAGAGAACTGGCCAGGGGGGCGCGTTCGATGAGGGAGCGAATAGCCAGTTCTGCTCCCAAATTAACCTTCTCAGCGCTCACAATAGATAAGCGTAGTCGCGTAGGCTTAGCACCATGACCCCGGCACCTAGTGCGGGCAGCGAAGGTACGAAGAAGAAACGTAGGCGCAAGCGCCCATCGAACCGCTCTCCGCAGTCTCCTCATTTATCCACCCCTGGCGAAGTCAAAAAGAGTGCGCCAAAAAACCCTAAGCCAAAAGCTCCTTATGCAAAGAGAGTTGATGAAGTCAGCGCAGGCGGACTAGTTGTCGACTCCACCGGAAAGTTAGGTCTGCTGATCGGGCGGCGCGATATCAAAGATGCTTCAGGAAAACGCATTCTCTGGTCGCTACCTAAAGGGCATATAGAAGAAGGTGAAACTCCAGAAGAAGCAGCGCTGCGCGAAGTAGCTGAAGAGACGGGCATTCAATCAAAGATTGAAAAGTCTTTGGGTGTGATTGATTTCTGGTTCATGGCCGGTGGAAAAAGAATTCATAAAACCGTACATCACTATCTATTCCGTGAGGACGGAGGAACGCTGGCAGCGCAAGAGACCGAAGTTGATGAAGTGGCCTGGTTCCCATTAACTGAAATTGTCGAGCGGTTGGCTTACCCCGATGAGAAGAAGTTAATTGCACGTACCAATGCGACTCAAGAGCTGAGCGCGCTATGAAAATCTCGCTAGCAAGTAAGTTGCTAGTAGGAGTTTTTCTCTTCTCATTGAGCGCTGTCCCTGTTTCTGAGGCAAATACACCTGTTGTTCGAATTGTTGATAAACCACATTTAAATGCAGATGGCACTCTTCGAAAGAACACGCTCGCAAAATCTCTCTTGCCGGCAGGCAAATTAGGAAAGTTAGTATTCACGCCTCCTGATTCAGTTAAAACAATTGTGATTGATGCAGCTCTCATTGATGAAGTCCAACTACTTGCTCAAGGTGGCGCCGATCAAGAGGCTTCGCCAGAGACAGCAATCATCGCTGAGAATTGGCTCTATCGATTGAGGTTAGGAAGTGCTGATAACACAGTAATTGCACTGGCTTATGGCAACCCTGATGAGAAATTACTCAAAGAAATCGCACCTAGCGAACTCAATTTCTACAGAGAATATGCCCGAGAAAAACTGGAAAAATTCTTAGGTCGCTCTGTAAAAACGCAGAATGGTTGGGGCTCAGGGCGCTCACGACTAAGTTATGAATTTATCGTTGATTACACCGAGAACCGCCGTGCTCTGACCGGGCTCAACACTCTTACTACTGCGCCTGAAGTAATTAACTTGCGCGCTCGTTTGGCGATTCCGCTTAATCCGCTACTCAATGCTAAAGATCGCGCATACTTTACATACAATAATAATAAAGCGGTCAAGAAAACTTCCGAAAAACTGAAAGTAACTGCTGGTCGTTATCAAATAACATCAAATAGCGCCAAGTTGCCAATCACTTTGGTCAACGGTTTTGATACTGCAACAGTTGTAAGTGTTTCGTTGATTCCCATGAACTCACGTATTCAAATTGAGAATGTCAATAATGTAACGCTTGCACCTAAGTCACGACAGCAGATTCTTGTTCCTGTTGATGTTATTGCTCCCGGGTCAACCTTGGTGCAGGCGCAACTGCTTAATACCAAAGGTCAATTGGTCGGCCAAGTTTCAAAGCTAGAGCTAAATGCAACGATTATTGATTCGCGTGTTGCGTGGTTTACCACGGCAGCAGCTGTTCTACTCTTATTAGGTGCAGTAATTCAATCTGTTCGCCGTTTCCGAAGGAGTCGTCATGAAAAATAACGAACTCTTTCGCGCTTCGGGAATAATGGCGATTGGCACAATTCTTTCTCGTATCACAGGATTTATTCGCGCACTCCTTGCTGTTGCAGTTCTTGGCACTGCGCTCCTTGCGGATACATACAACGTGGCAAATACCATGCCGAATATTCTCTACAACTTACTTGTTGGAGGCGCTCTTACCGCGATCTTCGTGCCACAGCTGGTGCGCTCTTTTGATGATGAAGATGGAGGACATGGTTTTGCCTCCCGGCTCGTAACAACAATCTCTGGAATTCTGCTCGCTCTTGTTGCTATAGGAGTGGTCTTCGCTCCTGCACTTGTGCGTATCTATGCTCCAGAATTTTCTACACCAGGTTTTGAAACCGAACGCGAAATTGCGATTGCTTTCACCCGTTACTGCCTGCCCCAAATATTCTTCTTAGGGTTATTTACCATGCTGGGGCAGGTTGCTAATGCGCGTGGTTCATTTGCGCCTTTAATGTGGGCACCGATTGCCAACAATCTCGTTGTAATTGTCGTATTTGCTGCCATCTTGGTTTTCCAGCACACCATCACTATTGATTCAATCACTGATCTGCAGGTACAGCTGCTGGGTTGGGGCACAACTCTTGGGGTGGTTGTACAAGCACTTATTTTGATTCCAGTAGTAAAGCGATCAGGGATTCAACTTCGCCCGGTCTTTGGCGTAAAAGGGCTCGGTAAATCATTTGGTTTAGCGGGCTGGACTCTGCTCTATGTACTCATTTCACAGTTGGGGTACTTGGTAACCGTTAATGTGGCAACTAGCGCCGCCGTTCGTAGCGCCCAGGCTGGAATCACAACAGGTGTTGGTTTTACACCTTATACAAGCGCTTACTACATCATGTTATTGCCGTATTCAATTGTCACTATTTCTATCGTGACAGCTCTTCTTCCACATCTTTCTAAGTTAGCAATCGCTAAGAATTTTGAAGAAGTGCGCAAACAGCTTATTCGTGCAATTCGAATGGTGGGAGTTGTTACCGTACCTAGCGCCGTTGCACTCTTGCTCTTTGGCCCCCTCATGACAGAAGTTCTATATATGGGAATTAGCTTAGAAGATTCGCGCTATATCGGGTTTGTATTATCGGCTCTAAGTTTTGGGTTGGTGGCATTTTCCATTAATTTAATTTTGATTCGTGGATTCAATGCCTTTGAAGATACTAAAACTCAGGTGACTTCAATAATTATCATCAACATTATTTCGGTAGCGCTCTCTTATCTTTTCTTAGCAACCCTTGATAGCAATTGGGTAACAGTCGGTCTTGGAGTTGCCTTTTCGGTCAGTTATATCGTTGGTTTATTTATCACCATCTCGCTGCTGAAAAAACATGTCGGGCGTCTCCAAATATCAGAATTTGCGGGTCAACATGGCCGACTTTTAGCCGCATCACTACTTGGAATGTTGCCATTCTTCGCGGTCGCTCAATATTTCGGATGGGCCTACGAAGAAACTACGTTAACAATTCGTGCGCTTCGCTTGACTGCGCTTCTCATTGGAAGCGGAGTGGCCTACCTACTCTGTGCGCGCGCACTTAAAGTGAGTGAAATCGCAGGGCTTCGAGCCTTCGCCACGCAAGTCCTGCAACGCGCTCGCAAGAAGTAAGAAGAACACTCGCGGTACTCTGCGCACATGAGCACTGAAGTTCGCGAACTCGTCATCGTTGGTTCAGGTCCTGCTGGATATACAGCAGCTATCTATGCTGCGCGCGCTCAACTCAACCCAGTGATCTATGAAGGATCTGTTACTGCAGGTGGCGCACTCATGAATACAACTGAGGTAGAAAATTTCCCAGGTTTCATCGATGGAATCATGGGACCTGATCTCATGGATAACATGCGTAAGCAAGCTAAACGTTTTGGTGCAGAGTTGATCACCGATGATGTTGTTGAAATGGATTTAACAGGCGATATCAAAATAGTAAAAGATGGCTCAGGCAATACCGTCAAGGCGCGTGCAGTTATCTTGGCTATGGGCTCTGCATATCGCGAGATCGGTCTAGAAAACGAAAAACGTCTCTCTGGTCGTGGAGTTTCGTGGTGTGCCACATGTGATGGATTCTTCTTCCGTGATCAAACTATTGCAGTTGTTGGTGGCGGCGACTCTGCAGTAGAAGAAGCGACTTTCTTAACCAAATTTGCATCTAAGGTGGTGCTCATTCATCGCCGTGACGAGCTACGCGCTTCAAAGATTATGCAAGAACGCGCCTTCTCTAATCCAAAGATCGAAATGCTCTGGAATACAGAGGTGACAGATGTTTTAGGCGCTGACAAAGTCGAGGCGCTGCAGTTGCGCAATACTCAGACGGGCGAAGTTTCACAGCGTGAATTCACCGGTCTATTTGTGGCTATCGGGCATATTCCACGCTCTGAACTTGTTACATCTTCTGTAGCTCTCGATAACGAGGGTTACGTCAAAGTCGAAGGTCGCTCAACGCGAACCAACCTTGCTGGCGTCTTTGCATGCGGCGATTTGGTCGATCACACCTATCGCCAAGCAATTACAGCTGCAGGTTCTGGCTGCCAGGCGGCCTTAGACGCTGAAAAATACTTATCCCACTAGTAACCTACCCATCTTCAGAGTGAAAATAGATATATAGGAGTAAAAATGAGCGCACCAAGCAAAGTAACAGCAGCAGATTTCGATCAGGTAGTTCTTAAGAGCAGCACACCTGTGCTCGTAGATTTCTGGGCTGAATGGTGTGGACCTTGCCGCGCAATTGCTCCAATTCTTGATGATATTGCTGCCGAACATGGCGATAAGTTGAAGATTGTAAAACTCAATACTGATGAAGAATCTGCTATCGCAATTAAGTATGGAGTGACATCCATTCCAATGCTCAATGTTTATGTTAACGGCGAAGTCGTCAAGACAATCATCGGTGCAAAGCCAAAGCCTGCTCTTCTTAAAGAGCTTGAAGGATTTATTTAATTCATTCACCCTTGTGGGTGGTTAGGATTACAAATCTATGAAAGAGATGTCTCCTAACGAGATTCGCTCTTTCCAACAAGCGCGAGGACTACATGTCACCGGCGAACTCAATGAAGCAACTCTGCGCGCGCTCGATGAATCGCGCTGGAAGCTAGGAGATCGTTCTCTCAATTTACAACCATCTCCCATGATGCGTGGTGACGATGTGGCTGCGCTGCAATCACGGCTCACTGAGATGGGTTTTAATTGTGGCCGCGTTGATGGAATTTATGGCGAGATGACTGAAGCTGCTGTTAAAGAGTTTCAAAAATCTGCTGGGGTAAAAGTTGATGGAAAATGTGGGCCAGCAACAATTATTGCGCTCTTGCGACTTACCAAAATTGTTTCAGGAGGTGCTCCTGCTGCACTTCGTGAGAGCGCTGCGCAGAAAAATCGTGGACCTGCACTTGCTAATAAAGTTATAGTTCTTGATCCAGGCTCTGGCGAAGATGAAGCAGAGATTGTGTATGACATTACTCGTCGCATTGAAGGGCGTCTCTTAGCGCTGGGGGCAAGTGTTTTTCTCACCCGCGGTACACAGAACAATCCCACCGAAGCAGAACGTATTGCATTTACCAATGAGAGTTCTGCCGATCTATTGATTTCACTTCATGTAGACCGCCACACAAATCCGCAAGCACGCGGTGTCGCCACATTTTTCTATGGAAGTGATCAGCATGGAATTCACTCGATTGTGGGTGAAAAGTTTGCATCTTTGGTGCAGCGAGAAATATGCGCCCGAACTGATTTAATCAATTGTCGAACCCATGCGAAAACTTGGGATTCACTCCGCCTGACAAAAGCGCCAGCGGTCCGCGTCGAACTTGGTTACTCCAGCAATGAGGGTGATGCCGCCCGGCTAGCACAAGCAGAATTCCGTGACACTATTGCTGAAAGTTTTGTGATTGCAATTCAACGGCTCTATTTAGCTGCAGAAGATGATGCAAAGACAGGAACTTTGCGAATTTCAGACCTGCGTAGCGCAGGTATTCGCCGCTAAACCCATCACAACCATTGTTCTCTATATGGGAGACTTCTCCTTATGTCCGACATTTCAATTCGCTATCAAACCGGTGCTCCGCAAAATCTCGAGAAGAGATTTGCTACCCGAGCCGCCGGGATGTTGCCTTCTGAAATTCGCGCCCTCTTTGCTGTTGCATCTCGCCCTGAAATTGTTTCGTTAGCCGGTGGAATGCCAAATCTTTCAGCTCTTCCTATGGAGATGATGGCTGGTGTTGTAAACGAACTTATCTTGACCAATGGTTCCGAAGCTCTGCAATATGGCAGTGGACAGGGCCATCCAAAACTTCGTGAACAAATCTGTGATGTTATGGCCCTCGAAGGAATTCGCGCCAATCCTGATGATGTTGTTATTACAACAGGTTCACAACAAGCTCTTGATTTAATTTCGCGTATCTTTATTGATCCAGGCGATGTTGTGTTAGTCGAAGCTCCTTCATACGTTGGTGCGCTCGGTACCTTCCGCCAATATGAAGCATCTGTTGTTCATGTCGAGATGGATAACGATGGGTTGGTACCTGATTCACTTCGCGCAGCAATTAAGAGTGTGCGCGCAGCTGGACGAAAGATTAAGTTTTTGTATCTGATTCCAAATTACCAAAATCCAACGGGTGTCTGTCTACCCGCAGACCGCCGCACTGAAATTCTCAATATCTGTCGCGAAGAGGAAATCTTTGTTGTTGAAGATAATCCTTATGGGCTTCTTGGTTTTGATAAGCCATCACCTAACGCAATGCGCGCTGAAGATTCTGAAAATGTTATCTATCTTGGATCTTTCTCAAAGACAATTGCATCTGGATTACGTGTTGGTTGGGCGCTGGTGCCGCAATCTCTCAAAGATAAATTGGTTATCGCCTCTGAATCTTCCATTCTCTGTCCTTCAAACTTCACACAACTGACCATCTCGAGCTACCTTGCAGATCAGCCATGGCGCGATCAAATCGCTAATTTTTGCGAGCTTTATAAGGTGCGCCGCGATGCGATGTTGGAATCACTTGAAGCGCACTTCCCACAAGAAGCTACCTGGACCAAACCAGGTGGAGGTTTCTATGTCTGGGTTAATTTGCCGCCAGAGATTGATACTAAGGCGCTGATGCCAAAGGCGATTGTTGCAAAGGTTGCCTTTGTTCCAGGAAATGCTTTCTATGCAGATGGTCTTGGTTCTTGGGCGATGCGACTTTCTTACTGCCACCCAACTCCAGAACGCATTCGTGAAGGTGTTAAGGCGTTAGGTGGAGTTGTTAAGCAAGAGATGAAGCGCCGCAGTACCGCGTTACAGTAAATCTTAACCTTCAATTAAATCAACGATACGTTGTAAATCTTCGCTTCCTGAAAATTCAATCACAATCTTGCCTTTACCTGTGCCGGTTTGCACAGTTACTCGGGTATCCAAATAGTCGCTCAGTACTTCTGCTGCCGCTAGCCCTGCTCCTGATACACCTTTAACTGTTGGTTTCTTTACACCTTTATGTGTAGCGGGTTTGAGAGTAGCGATGATTTCTTCTACTGAACGCACGCTCAAACTTTCGGCAACAATTCGGTTTGCTAATTTTTCGATTTCAGCTGCGTCGGTAAGACCTAATAGCGCACGAGCATGACCTGCAGAAATTACTCCTGCAGCAACTTTGCGCTGCACAGAATCAGGCAGGTTGAGTAGACGAATTGTGTTTGAAATTAGTGGGCGGGATCGACCTAACTTGAGCGCTAATTCATCATGGGTGCAACCAAAATCGTTTAAGAGTTGTGCATAAGCTGCACCTTCTTCGAGGGGATTAAGTTCACTGCGGTGAATATTTTCGATAAGCGCTTCGCGGAGAAGTTCATTATCTGGAGTTTGGCGAATAATGACCGGAATACTGGTTAATCCGGCTAATTTGGCTGCGCGAAAACGGCGCTCGCCCATAATCAATTCATATTTATTTTCAGCCACTTTACGCACTACAGGTGGTTGCAGAATTCCAATTGATTTGATCGATGCAACAAGTTCTGCCATGGCGCCTTCATCAAAGACGGTACGTGGTTGACGCGGGTTGGGAGAAATCTGTGTTACCGGAATTTCATTCTGTTGTGCAACTTCGGTACCAGCAACGGTGAGCGATGTTGGAATGAGAGAATCTAAATTTGTTCCTAGTCCTCCACGCTTATTAGCCATTACGCAATTCCGCCTTTGTAATTGATACTTACAACATTTGAATCAAAAACAACATCTTTCGGTTTACCTCGTTCGGCAATCTCGCGCGCGACCTGCATGTAGGCAATTGCTCCTGGAGAAAGTGGATCGTACGTCATTACAGTCTGGTTATAAGAAGGAGCCTCTGAAACGCGAACTGCGCGCGGGATTGGAATATCAATAAGTTCGTTTGGAAAATGAGAACGAACATTTGCTGCGACATCATTTGATAAACGGGTACGGGAATCAAACATTGTTAAAACAATTGTCGAAAGATTTAAATGTGGGTTGAGTCTTTTCTTTACAACAGAATATGTTTCAAGAAGTTGCGATAAACCTTCAAGAGCGTAGTACTCGGTTTGAATCGGAATTAACAACTCTTTCGATGCTGCAAATGCATTGATGGTAAGTAATCCCAGTGATGGTGGGCAATCGATAAAAATATAATCGTAATCTGCACTTACTTCATCTATTGCTGCCTTTAATTGCAGTTCACGTGCAACCATTGAAACTAAATTAATTTCGGCATTTGCAAGAGATGTATTTGATGAAACACAATCAAGAACAGGAAAACCAGAAACTTTCTGAATAACTTCTGGCATCGTTGCACTTGCCATTAAAACTTCATAGACGCCCGCGCTATCACGATGCTCAACGCCAAGTGCGGTGGATGCGTTGCCCTGTGGATCTAAATCAATCACAAGGACGCGAAGACCCCCCATCGCCATGGCGGCGGCGATATTGACGGTGGTGGTGGTCTTGCCGACCCCGCCCTTCTGGTTGGCCACGGTAAAGATTCGGGTGGATGCTGGTTTTGCCATCGCCTCTTTGAGGCGGCGAACGCCGACTACCTTGGTAGGTGTTTCACGTGAAACTTCGTCGGCCATAGACGAATCTAAGCATGAAGAGCTACGCCCCTTTGCGCAGCTCGACTATCCGGCCTATGCCAATCCCGTCCAGCTCGATCTCGTGAAGTATCGCGCCTTTAACGCCGGCCATCTCCTGGGCCGCCGACTCCCCCTTCATCGCTAGAAGGGCTCCTCCGGTTTTGACCATATGCCAGCTGATCTTCTTCAACTTCTCAAGGGGAGCTACAGCTCGAGCGGTAACAAAATCTGCGCTCTTTTTGACATCTTGGGCTCGGCCACGAATTACCTCAATGCCAAGGCCCTCGGTCGCCTCTTTAAGAAATTCAACGCGCCGCTCCAGGGGCTCGATCAAGGTAACTTTGAGATCTGGGCGGGCTAGGGATATCACTATCCCTGGAAGGCCAGCGCCTGATCCAATATCGAAGAGGGATGCACCCTGCGGCAGGAGGGTAGTAACCGGCAGGCAGTTGAAGATATGGCGATCCCAGATCCGCTCACCTTCACGGGGGCCGATCAACCCACGCTCAATCCCGGCACCTGCCAAGAATTGAGCAAAGGCGTGGATCTGGGCGCCACGCTCAGGAAAGTAGCGGCCGACTAGCCCCTCTACCGAATGTTCCACGTGAAACTTTGGCTTAAGCCGGGTAGATAACGACGAAGCGGTTTGGATCTTCTCCATCAGATTCTGAGGTTAGCCCCAGGGTCTGGATTGTGTCGTGGATAATCTTGCGCTCAAAGGCGTTCATCGGCTCGAGCTTGATTGAGTTACCAGTGGTCTTCGCCTCTTCCGCCATCTTCTGCGCCAGCGCGGTCAGCTCTTTACGGCGGCCAGCGCGGAAGCTATCGATATCGAGCATGAGGCGGCTGCGATCACCGGTCGCGGTCTGTACCGCAAGGCGGGTCAGCTCTTGAATCGCATCAAGTACCTGGCCATCTTCTCCAACCAGGTGGCCCAGCTTTCCACCGACAATTGCTAGCGATGCTCGGCCATTCTCAACATCGATATCGATATCCCCGTCGAGATCTGCGATATCGAGCAGCCCTTCAAGGTAATCGGCGGCGATATCGCCCTCTTCTTCAAGCTTTGCGACGCTCTTTGGCGCCTTTGCCTCTTTAGCTTCGACCTCTGCCTCAGTAATCTGCGTTG
>VFQS010003590.1_pt1 | contig 11757 bp, 12 predicted proteins | sample 3512361 | NCBI WGS metagenome assembly VFQS01 (sample SAMN10412375, study PRJNA504923) | tailings metagenome | isolation source: Relicate 1 Philex TSF3 active mining | place: Philippines | reverse complement strand
AGCAACTCCTCCAGCAATCAAACGTGCCCAGCCATGCGCGGCGACCAAGGCGGACAATAAAACGCGAAGAATAAACCAAGCAAATGTGCTGCGAGCCAAAGGTGACGACAGCGAAGGAGATAAAGTTAGCTTCATAATTTGTCTTGATAAGCGAAGTCGGTTTTCGACTTTGCCACTATCTTTATTTGTTGAGGGAAGCAAAAAGATAGCAGATTGCCTAAAAAAGAACAATTAATTACTACTCAATCTATTACATCAATAATTCATCAGTCTAATGCAGCATGACATCAAGCTAACTGACTCCAACCAAACACCACTAAACGCAACTAAGAAGAAGTTAACAAAACACATAGCGATTGGCCAAATCAAGAATAAAATCCGGCTGCAAATACGCGGAGAGAATCAGCAATACAATCGCTGCAAGTAGCATTGCAATCAAAGCACGGCGAAATTTAGCGATTGGTTTCATCTTCAATATTACGCAGCAAGCGGAAGTTTCGTATCACGTTCTATTGCGCTTTCATCAATCGGCAGATTAATCAAAGTCGCAAAAATCCCGAGTCCAATCACAATCAACCAGACCGCATCATAATTTCCATTTTTGGTGTACATATAGCCACCCAACCAAGCGCCAATAAAACTTCCGAGTTGATGCGAGAAGAAAACAAATCCAGATAGCATAGACAAATATTTCAAGCCAAAAATGCCTGCGATGACACCATTAGTCAATGGCACGGTGGACAACCACAATAGCCCCATAGCGGCAGAAAATACATACACGCTATAGGTACTCAAAGGCGCTAAAACAAACAAGGCGATGACAATGCTGCGAGTAAGATAGATACTGGATAACAGATAACGCTTAGGAAACAAACCACCCAACTTTCCAGCGCCATAAGAACCAACAATATTGAATAGGCCGATTAAAGATAGAGCGATAACAGCCACGCTAGGATCGACGATACCTTTATCTTTCAAATACGCTGGCATATTCACACCGATAAACACCAACTGAAATCCACAAACAAAATAACCCGCTAACAACAGTAAAAATGGTTTGTGCGTGAAAGCTTCGCGCACCGCTTCCATCGTACTTTGTTGTGGGCCTGTATCGATCTCACGTGCTGGCTCGCGTAATTTCCATGCCATCGGTAACATGACTATTAACATCAAGGCCGCCAATACATAAAACGCATTCTGCCAACCTGCATGCTGAATCAATTGCTGATCCACTGGCATCATAAAAAATTGGCCAAACGAGCTAGCCGCAGATGACATACCAAACGCCCAAGAACGCTTGGACTCAGGCGCTGTGCGCCCAATCAAACCGCTGACAGCACCGAAAGTGGTGCAAGCCAAGGCGGCACCAACTAACAAACCAGATCCGATAATAAAGGCCATTGGATGATTCACCAAGGCCATCCAAATTAAACCAAGTGCAAAGAAGATCGCACCCAACACAATCACTTTCGCAGTCCCTAATTTATCGGCCGCCATTCCAGCAAATGGTCCAAACACGCCCCACATTAAATTCTGAATCGCAATCGCCATCGAAAAGGTTTCACGCGTCCAGTGATGTTCTGCTGAAATTGGTTGCAACCAAAAGCCAAAGCCATGACGAACGCCCATCGATAGCGTCAATACAAAACCTGTCGCAATTAAGACAGTAGTTAAATCAGGATGGCGACGCGGGCTGACAATAGTGCTCATAATGAATTTCTTATCAATTACTAGTTAATTGAATTAGTAGACAACATGTTGCTTGTGCCAGCAACAAATGTCATTGCTATATAAAGTGAGGGGATTGATCAGTCATCAGTTTAGCCGAAATTCGACTTCATTGTTTTAAGGCGCTCAATCGAGCTTGGCCCTTCGCTTCATGATCAATCGAGAATTAACATCTCACGCTGCGCTAACACGAAAGATTGCAACTGCGGAAAAAATTCAAAGAAGCCTTCACTCAATTCCACATAGTTCTGTTCCAAATCAAGCACCGCCTCACGCAACAGATAACCGTTGCGCGACAAGCGTGTTGAAACACGTTCAATCGCTAAGGCCACGCCATCAAAATCGACATACGAACCGAGCCAATCTTGCTGAACCATACGCGGTACCGCATACGCTAAATGCTCGGTAAAAAAAGATTGTCGCGTCGGTAGAGCACGATAAAAATCTTTGATGAATTGATCCAAATCGACATCGGCATAATGCTGCCAATGTTTCGCCAATACATGATCATAAAAAATATCTAAGGCGATACCGGCATAACGTCTGCGAAGCGGTGAAAATAATTCTTTTGCTTGTTGGGTCAGTGGATGCTGATCGGTATAAGTATCAATCTTTCTATGCAAAATAATTTCTTGTGCAATGTGATTGGGATAATCTGCAGCCCCGTTCATTTTGACAAAATCGCCCAACAAGGCACCCAGCATCGCATCATGGCTATGCCGTGCTAAGAAAATGTGGGCTAAGTAATTCATGATGCAAGATTGAAAAGTTCTTGGTCGATGGCATGCTTGCTGGTGTGCCATAAAATCAAGATTGTAGCGAATCTTATCGCTTCGTGTTTGGCGTACAGCCTTAGTGTGGTGGTAGATACTGCGGCGGAAGATCAAGACAAATCCAAGTGCCAAAATCAGGCGCTTCTAGCGGCCACTGTGTCGCCTGCTCTATCTCGCACTTTCGATGTTGTAAATAATAGGTCAATGCACGAATCACGCCTGCATGCGTGATCCATACGATATCTGTTGGCTGCTTTGTTTGATCTGACCGCTGCAACGACGTTGACGACTGCAACATCTGCAAACAATCTTGGTAAGCAGCAGCCACCCTTTGCAATACCTCGTTACAGGTTTCAACACCACCAAATCGATAATCTCCGAAATCACGCGTCCATCGATCAATTTCATCTTTTGGAATATCTGACCACGCTTGCCCCTCCCAATGACCAAAATCCATTTCTTTCAAGCGTCCATCAATAGCGCAATGTAGATTCGAAACATGCGCTTGCAATGCATTTACGAATTGTTCTGTTCTCTGTAGGCCTGAAAAATAAACTAGTAGCGCGCGCTCTTCACCTTTATTAAGTTCGATTGCAAGATCTCTTGCAGCGTCAAAATTGGCTTTTATATCGACCGCAACATCAAGCTGTCCATAACAAATGCCTTTTTCTATTAGCGGCTGTGCATGCCTTACCAACCAAAGCTTATTTGCGAGCTTATTTGTAATCGTATGCATCATTGTATCTATCACTACCTCGGCCACGCCAACAATACACCCAAATAAAAACTCAACTCACTCAACTGTTGAGTTGCCCCCAAGGCATCGCCAGTAAAACCTTGGATTCGACGAAGTAAGAATCGGTACATCCACCAAGTAGCAAATAATGCCGTGATCAAGCCCGCGCCCCAGATTAACGCAGGTCGCCAGAACAACACCAATGCGAACGCGGCTCCACACCAAAGCGCTGCAACGAGCAAGGTGGAATTTTCAATCACATCAGCCAAAGGTTTCGATTTCGATTGCGGTGTATCTCCCACATGCGGTAAATATTTGATGATCAATAAAGGCATGGTACGTGAAACCACATGCGCCAAAAACAAAGCAATCACGCAGATGGACAGATTTAATTGTCCCAATAAACTGAGCAAAGCCAGTTTGCTACTTAAAGCCAATAGCAAGGCAACCGCGCCATAAGTACCAATGCGCGAGTCTTTCATGATTTCTAAAGACTTTTCGCGACTAACATGGCCACCCAAGCCATCTGCTAGATCGGCTAAACCATCTTCATGAAACGCCCCTGTCAACATCACGCTAAACACCGTACTCAAGGCAGCGGCTACAAAAACGGTAGCCGTCTGTTGCGGTAACGATGTGTATACGCCCAAAAAACTAAGCGCGCTTAAAGCACCAACCAAAAATCCTACACCTGGGAAATGACCCGCACTTGCGCGCAGCATCGCTGGGCTGTAACCAATCCACGAGGCCAGTTTTCCAGTAATAGGAATACGTGTAAAAAATTGGAGTGCAAGCAGATAATGGCGAACCATAAAGAATCAATCCAATTAGATCAGGCTAGATCACCATCATTGCGTGCTACGCCAGCACTCTCGAAACTTGCCATATCACACAAGATATCACTCGCGGACTGTAATAGCGGCCAAGCCAATGCCGCCCCCGATCCTTCCCCCAATCGTAGCCCCAAATCAAGCAAAGCCGTAGCTTGTAAAGTTTCTAGCATTAAGCGATGACCACTTTCGGCAGAACGATGCGCATACACACAACGTTGTTGTACTCGTGGCGCCAAGCGTGTCGCCACCAGCGCAGCGGAACTCGCAATAAATCCATCCACTACGATAACGCGATTTTCAGTCGCAGCTTGTAACACGATCCCGACCAAAGTAGCAATCTCAAAGCCCCCAAAACAAGCAAGCGCCTCTAGCGGAGTGCTTGCACCTGCATGTCGCTTCAATACCAAGCGTAAAGTCTCGACTTTTCTGGCGATGGCAAAGTGATCCAAGCCGGTGCCTGCACCTGTACAATCCGCAATATCCAAGTCGCCTAAACGTGCCAACAACAAAGCCGCCGCTGACGTATTGCCTATCCCCATTTCCCCCAAGAGCACAGCATTGCCAGGCAAATTTTTTACAATTTCACGACCGTGTTGAATCGCTTGCTGACATTGTTCTTGGCTCATCGCAGCTTGTTGCAAACTATCTGCGGTACCGTAAGCGATCTTACGAATGATCAATCCAGAGCGTGGTGCAAAATCGTGATTCACACCGCAATCAATCACATTCAATGCAATGCCATGTTGGCGTGCCAACACGCTGACCGCGGCTCCGCCAGCCAAAAAATTTTCTACCATCTGCCATGTCACATCACTTGGAAAAGCAGATACGCCGTGTTTGACGATTCCATGATCACCAGCACAAACCAACATCTGTGCTTGTTCTAGACGCGGCGAATCGGTTCGCAAAATTAGTCCAAGTTGCAACGCAAGTTGCTCGATTCGACCAAGTGAGCCAAGCGGTTTCGTTTTGTTATCGATCTTATGTTGTAAGCGTGCGCGCAATTCTGGATCGTGTAAATCATCCATCTCGAAGGCTGCTGCATTGACTAAGTTCATATCTAGCCTCTATTTAAATGTTTTAAGTGTTTTAGGAAAATTGTTTTAAGAAAATTAGAGAGTCAGATCAATGCATCAAAAATCAGGTGAATACTGTTTCACCGCGCGATAAAACGCATCTTGCATCGGTGGCGATAACACACGCATACGAAAACAGGGATCAAGACCAAACGAGCCAGCATGGCGCAATTTCACTCCCTGCGCTCGCATCACATGTAAGAAATCGGTTCGATATTCTTGTATCGTTTTGCTTGGTGTAACGCAGAAAAAATTGGTGTCGCTTGGCTCCACCTTCCAGCCCAAATCAACACATAATGCAATTTGTCGCTGCTTCCAATCGCGCAAGGTCGTTAAGCTCTCGCGCAACCAGTCTTGCACCGATGGTAAAGTCCATGCATGCAACATCGTTACGGCATGCGTTCCTAGCGGCCATGATGCAGCCATTTGTTCTAATTGCTGTTGCCAATGCTGTGCTTGTATCGGTGCAATCACATAAGCTCCGCGAATTCCTGTCAGGCCCAAAGTCTTATTTGGTGTGAACAATTGCCAGCAAGTGTCACGTTGTTGTGAATTCAAACTAGGACTACCGGATAAACGCAATGCTTGATATGCACAATCGAGCACGATCTGCACGTCACTAGAGCGATCCGCGAGAATTTCAATCATCTGCGCTAAACCAGCTTGATTTTGCCCAAGTGGGCTACCCGGTTCACAAGCCCAAATCAAATCCGCGTTGTGAAAATCATCAACAATCGCCAAGCCTGCCGCACGTCCAGCTAGCACATAATCGCCATAACTATGTGGAGGCACCCATACTGTTTTTTGCGAAGAAACTAATCGCGTAGTACTAGAGCTAGCACTACTAGAAGCACTACCAAATGTACTTTGCCCTACCAACATCGAGATACGAAAGATAAATTCGCTAGCACTGGCAGCAAACAAAATACGCTGAGGCGAAACCTGATGCCAAGCTGCCAATGCGTTACGCAAATGATGGTACTCAGGATCAGGATAACTGGCGCATTCGCTCAAACGAACCTGTGTCAACACTTCTGGGCATGGACCGAGCGCATTACTATTGGTCGAAAAATCGTAAGCCGGCTTACCCAAAGTATCCGTACCACCGTGCACACGAAGTCGTGATGCTTCACTTTTAGTTTGCGTTTGCATTTGCGTTTGTGGAGCGGGTTTCATCAACAACATGATTTCACTTTTTCTCAATTCAATTCACTCATCGGGACATTAAAAAATACAAAGCCAATAACATTAGCCCAACCAGCGCAAACCACACCAAAATCGCACGCTCACAAACTACTATTGCTTGCCCAATATGCTGTGCATTGACGTTCGCGCCATTTGCATGCAAGACATACACGCTAGGTTTTGTGAGCCGTATATTTAGAATCAACGCGATAGCACCCATAGGCCAACCGCCATTCGGCGAGGTAGTAGCACTGGCTTCTCGCGAAAGTGCCGCTGTCGGTAGCCGTGCAGATCCCACAAACATCAGCAATGCAGTTAGCCTCGCACCGGGCCAAGACAAGACATCGTCAGCACGCGCCGCCCACTTGCCAGCCCAAGTCCATACACGACCACGACGCTCGCCGCGATATCCCCACATTGCATCAGCAGTATTCGCAAATCGATACAATAAAATGCCTGGCAAACCAGCCAATACAAACCACAGCAAAGCAGAAATCACTGAATCATTTAAGTTCTCTGTTAAGGTTTCAATCGCACTCTCGCGCACTTCCGTTTCCGATAGACACTGAACATCACGACTAACCAAACGCGCCAACTGCAATCGTCCAGCATCTAAAGACTTTGTCATTGCCGACTCCACCGCGACAACTTCGTCTCTTAACATGCGCCAACTAAATAGTGGCTTCAACAAAATACCGAGACACAAAGCTTGCCAATACCAAGCGAATCGACTCACTACTTGCTCGACTTCGCTTGCAATATAAACCAACACCGTCGCAGCAAGCAACCAAAAGAATGCACCCAAACAATAGGCTCGTAACTTCTGCGATGCGCTAATAGATGTGGGTTTTCCGCTCACTGCAATTGGTGCGATCAGCCTGCCGAAGAAATGCAAATATTGCCCGATCCAAACTACGGGATGCCAAGGGGATTTGGGTTCACCCAAGTAGCGATCGATCAACCATCCCACTAGCAAGGACAATGCGATCACTTGTGCCAACTCAGGATTTGAATTCAGATGAAGCAACATATTTCAGATCTTGCTATCAATGTGCATACAAGCTTATCGAACTCAATCTTCAATACCACGCTGCGCCGGAATCCCAGCGCGAAACGCATGTTTTATCAAAGTCATTTCGGTTACTGTATCTGCCAATTCGATTAACTCTGGTGGACAACGACGACCAGTCAACACCACATGCACATCAACTGGGCGAGATCGCAATGTCGCTAAAACATCTTCAAGCGGCAACCAACCATAGATCAATGGATAAGTGATCTCGTCCAAGGTCACCATAAAATAATCACCACTCATAATCGCGAGTTTGGCTTTTTCCCAACCATCACGCGCTAGTTGCGCAGAATGCTCTAAATCCTGACTTTTCCAACTAAAGCCATCACCCAAGCCTTCTACCGATAGACCCAATTGTTCGAACATACGATGTTCACCAAAACGGGCAGTTGGCACCTTCATAAACTGGAAAATTTTGACTGCCTTACCGCGCCCATGCGCACGCAAGGCGAGACCGAATGCCGCTGTGCTTTTCCCTTTACCATCGCCGGTATTAATAATGACCAGACCTCGACGTTCACCCTGCGGTTTTTCGTAAGGTTTTTCCGCTGGTGGTGTTTCAATTTGCATTTATTTTTCTCCATGAATTCATTCATCTACTATCCGCTTGCGACATCAGAAAGTTCGCAGACCAGATACATACGTTTCTTAGTTAGGTAGCGCGACCCACTGCCCCGCCACCGGGTGTATCGCAATGCGATTTTCAAATACTTCACACAAAGCTTGATGGCTTGCGATATCTTTGCAGCGTCCCTGATGCACTAAACGACCATGCTGCATAATCATTAAATAATCAGCTTGCAGCGCAAATGAAATTTCATGCAAGACGCTAATCACGGTCTTTCCTTGCGCGACTAATTGCCGGACCAAAGCCATCCAATCCGCTTGATGTGGCGGATCGAGATTTGCTAAAGGTTCGTCCATCAACAAAACCTCCGCTTGTACCGCCAAAGCGCGAGCTAATAAAACACGTTGTCGCTCACCACCAGACAATTGCGCAAGACTACGTTCGCGCCATTGCCAAGCTTGCGTATCACGTAATGCTTGTTCCACTGCAGCATAGTCTTCTGCGCTTGGTGCAGCGAGCCAAGCTTGATGTGGCAAGCGCCCTAGCATGACCACATCCCATACCCGCATATCTTCCGCAGCACTTTGACTTTGGCCGAGCCAGGATAAACATCGCGCTTTTTCTCTTCTAGAAATTTCGTCTACCGCTTGCCCAAGCAATTGAATAGTTCCATCACTTGCCATTAAGCCTGCCAAGGCTTTGAGCAATGTGGATTTTCCTGCGCCATTTGGGCCGACGATACTAGTCCACGATGCTCGCGGAATTTGTACGCTAAGATCACGCAATATGAGTGCGTCATCTAGCACAGCACTAAGGTGTTGGGTTTGAATCGCGATTTCACTGACGCTAGGTCGATCTAGAATCATGCTCATTGCCCCTCCAATCGACGCTGCTTATGCATCAGCCGCAATAAGTACGCCCCCCCCAAAATCGCAGTCACAACCCCAACTGGCAATTCTTGTGGTGCAATCATCCAACGACTGAGAATGTCGGCAGCACTCAGCAATACTCCGCCCGCTAAGCTCGACAAAACAATCAAGCCTGCATGCGTCGTTTTCATTACAGATCGCACCAAGTGCGGTGCCGCCAAACCAACAAAAACAATCAAGCCAGTCTGTGCAACCGCAGTCCCTGCACTCAAAGCAATAATTAAAACCAATGCCATCCGCATTTGCGATAAGGGCAAACCCAGACTACGCGCAGTTGATTCTCCCAATGACAAGCCATCCAAAACCTGACTAAGCGCGACACTAACTAACAAACATATGCCGCCCACCATCAACATCACACCACAGCTTGACCATCCGACATAGCCAGTGCTACCCAGCATAAACGCCTGCATCGCTTGCACTATTTCTGGTCGCAGCATCGTGACTAGCGAACCGATCGCCGCTAACACGACACCGACGATCACGCCAGCCAATAACAAACGCAAAGTATGTTGAACGCCGCGCGCGAGTAACAAGGTCAAGAACACCGCTAACACCGCACCACAAAAAGCAGCACCAGTTAGTCCCATCCTCACCACCCATGCGGTCGCAAACGGAGATCCGCCAAAAGCCACCAAGGCAGTCGCGACACCAAGTGATGCACCTGATGCGCTGCCGAGCAAATAAGGATCAGCCAAGGGATTACGAAACAAACCTTGCGCTACTGCTCCAGATAAACCAAGCAATGCGCCTGCAGCCCAAGCACCCAAGGTACGTGGCAAACGGATATCCCAAACAATTTGCATCGCTAAAGATTGCTGCCACATGCTCAAAAGACTTTCCCAGCCGTTGCTACCGACGCCGAGACCAAGCACGATGAGCGCTACACTAAGAACGATCAAACTGATCAACAACAAGCCAAATTTGCCACGCTGACGCGGCACAACTACCGAAGGACTATCGAGTTTGGCTTGAATATCAAATCCGGTCGCCATCGCGCTGCCACTAATCGGTGTCATATTGTCTTACCCGAATCTCGGCTTGATACATTGATTGATTCTTTGCTCGGTTCTTTGCCAGCTTCATTCGTCGAGACTTTGCTCCTCAAACACTTTGCCATAATCGCCGCCGCCTCCGCCATGCGGGGGCCTGGACGCACTAGCACATCAGATTCCGCTGCCGAATAAACACAGACACGATTCTCGCGTAGCGCTTGAATACTCGACCATCCAGGACGTGTAGGCAAAGAGGCGTAACCTCGCTCACTCACCATGATCAAATCGGGATTTGCTCGCACTATGTATTCGGGATTCAATTTAGGAAATGGACCTTGATTTGCCGGAACAATATTTCCAACACCGAGCCGCGTTAACGTCTCTCCAATAAAACTACTCGCCCCAGCCGCATGCGGCGCCGTGCTTACCTCAAAATAAACTCGCCAATTTTTGACCGAACTCGGCAAAGTCTTTGCTGCGGCTGTGATGCCAGCGTCCATCTCACGCCAGATTTTTTCAACATTTGGCACTTCCAATAATTGTCCTAGCTTTAGCAAAATACGATGCACATCCGCTTGACTATCTGGATTCATCGCTAGCACTTTGATCCCAAGCGCCTGCAAACGCTCGGCAGCGCGTGTTGAAGTTGACATCAACACGACATCGGGCTTTAACGCCGCAATCGCTTCAATGCCAGGATCAAGACTGCCACCGACCTGCGGTAAGCTACGAACACTAATTGGAAAATTCGAATATCGGTCAACACCAACCAAACGCGCACAATGGCCCAAGGCACAAACGGATTCAGTTAATGAGGGCAACACGCTAACGATGCGTTGCGGCGCCTGTTTGAAATGCACAGTAACTTGTCTGTCGTCGGTGATATCGATCGCCTGCGCGCCATTCGTCATACAGAAAATCAAGGGCAGTAAAAATAGATGCCTAGGTCTACTTTTAAAAGGCCGCCTCAAAAACAGATTCATCCTCATTTATCGCCCTCTTTATTTTTTAAACACAGCGGTATGCCGGCTGCCATTAAACTGACTCGATCAACAGTTGCTGCCAAAGCTTGATTCAATTTGCCAAGTTGATCGACGTAGGAGCGCACTTCGCGCCCCATTGGAATAACGCCCAAGCCGATTTCATTACTGACAATAACCACAGGGCCGCGCGCCGTTTGCACTGCATCAAGCAAATCCGCAATCACTTCCTTCATCACATTCATATCGATAGCAACTTGATCTATCGGCATCAAACAATTGGTCAACCACAATGTCAGGCAATCAAGCACAATCAAGCAATCTGCTTGACTATGCGTACGAATCGCAGCGGCGACAGCGATTGGCTCTTCTATCGTACGCATGGTCGGTAAGCGCGCAGCGCGATCTGCCTGATGTCGCACAATCCGCGCTCGCATCTCATCGTCCCAAGCTTGGGCAGTTGCGATAAAAGTCGCATGATGATCCACGTTTGCTTGCAACCAACTCCATGCCAACATTTCGGCACGCGCTGATTTACCACTCTTCTGCCCGCCCAAGATCAACTCAGAGCGGGCAATCGACAGATTGGTACTTACGCTGGCGCTCATGCCCGCACTCGGGTCCACGCTCACTTAGTATTTCCAAGACAAAGAAGCAAACGCATTGCGTCCTAGCGTGGAATAATTGTTGGCTAAGACATAGTGGCTATTGTTTAAATTATTGATTCGCAACAGCAACGCCCACTGTGAATTGATTTGCCAATTCAAACCAACATTCAGCAAGCTATATGCGGCCAATTTGTCGCGGCCAGTAAAACTCAAATTATTGTCCTCACGATCACTAGAGAACTTCAATTCGGTGAACAAAGACAGCTCGGATAGT
>VFQS010003588.1_pt1 | contig 11761 bp, 9 predicted proteins | sample 3512361 | NCBI WGS metagenome assembly VFQS01 (sample SAMN10412375, study PRJNA504923) | tailings metagenome | isolation source: Relicate 1 Philex TSF3 active mining | place: Philippines | reverse complement strand
GAGGCCGACTTTAGCGCCCACACGATTTTTTTTCTGCTCATGCCGGAGCTGAAGTCAGATCCCCGCATCCAGGCCTTGATTTCCCTGAGCAGCGGAGAACCTACTGAATAGGGCGTATTTTCATCCGCACATCTTCCAGTGGCCGATCGCGCTGGTCTTTCGGAGACTCAGCGATCTTGTCGATTACTTCCAGCCCTTGTATCACCACTCCAAATACGGTGTAGTCCCGATCCAGGAAAGGCGTCCCTCCTTTTTCCAGATACAGTTGGCGCTGCTCTGTGGAGTAGCGGAACCCTTTGCGGGCCTCGATCTGGTCCAGTTGCGGATTGGTCAGCGGCTGCCCCTGAACGATGTAGAACTGCGAACCGGAAGAGCGCTTCTCCGGGTTGACCTGGTCGCCAGTGCGGGCGGCTGCCAGGGCGCCTCTCACGTGCACCAGCGTATCTACGAATTCGGCGGGAATGGTGTAAGACGGCCCGCCCATGCCCAAAGGCTGTCCTTTGGGAGCGTTGCGCGAGTTGGGATCGCCCCCCTGAACCATAAAGCCTTTGATGACCCGGTGGAACAACAGGCTGTCAAAGTAGCCTTCCCCGGCCAGTTTGAGGAAGTTGTCCCGGTGCTGCGGGGTGCTGTCGTAGAGCCAGACCAGCATGTTGCCGAACTCGGTCTCGATTTCCACCAGGCAACGGTCAGGAGCATCTATTTGGATTTTTTCTTCCATGATTCTCGTTTTATTTCCTGATTTAGCAATAAGGGTCACGGTATAGGTACCCGATTTTTTATAGGTATGTACGGGCAGGGAATCCGTGGATCGGTTTCCATCCCCGAAGTCCCATTCAAAAGCCTGAGCTTTTTCAGAACGGTTGTCGAATCGTATTTCCGCAGGTGCTTTTGAAGCGCCCGTATAGCTGAATTGCGCCACCGGGCGGGAACAGGACAGGGAGAAACAGGCTCCCCCCAGCACGATAGCGGCAGTGGGTTTCAGCAGGCGGATAGCGGTAAGCAGCGTCTTCATGGTGTGTTTTGTATCTTGATTTCCTAAAATGCTTTTGGAGGCTCGGCACCAGCTTGGTAGTTACAGGATTTTCACCTTTTTCATAACCACGTCCTGTAAAGGTCGGTTGCGCAGTCCCTGGGGTTCTTTGCTTATTTTCTCCACTACTTCCATACCCTTTACGACCTCCCCAAAAACGGTATAGTCGTTGTCGAGCCAGGGTGCACCGCCGATTTCCTGATAGAGTTTGCGTTGGGCATCGTTGTAGCGGATATTTTTTTCTTTTTCTATGAGATCCAGCATAGGAAGCGTGACCGTATCGCCGACGACGATGTAGAACTGACATCCCGACGACAGCTTCTGCGGGTTGCTCTTCTGAGCTGCCGCCACGGCCCCGCGCAGGTGGGGGGCGCCGATTTCGGGCACGATTTGATAGGGCATGTCGCTCGAGCCCAGGATTTGGTTGGGGTCGGCGTTGCCCGAGTCGGGGTCACCGCCCTGAATCATAAAGCGCTCGACGATGCGGTGGAACAACAAACCGTCATAGAAGCCCTGGGAGACCAGTTTGATAAAGTTATCGCGGTGCTTGGGCGTGGTATTGTAGAGCATGATTTTAATATCCCCGTACTCCGTTTCGATCAGCGCATAGGTGTGGGGGTCTTTTTTACAACCCGCCGGCAGGAGCAGCAAGAAAAGAAAAGACAAGGGCCATACCCTCCATTTAGTAGCGTTCATCTTCGAGTTCTTTAAAATAGCGCACAATATACATTTTCAGCATATTTTCTTGTTCGTCGAGTTCCCTTTTTGGAACGGGGAGGAGCAAGTCCCAGTGGGGCCAGCCGTCTTCGTCGCGGCCTACAAAGCCATAGTGCCCGTCGTAGCTGAACAAGCGGCAGATGGCGATGTGCATGAGGTCTTGCTTTTCTTCCTTGGTGAAAGACGTTTTCCAACGGCCGAGTTCCTGGATGCCGATCAGGAAGAGCATACCGTTCAGGTCCGGCAGCGCATCGCGGTTGAAGCGCTCCTTGACGAGCGTGCGTACATGCAACCATTCAAAATCGAGTTCCCAGTTTTCCATTTTTGCAATAAGTGTCCTGGTCGTTTCATCAAGCTTCCCGGATCAGCGCAGGGATGCGCTGCGCCCGCAGGGCCGGTGGGATAGATGCCAGCAACCCGATTCCGAGCACCGTGGCGGCCACGACGATAAAGTCGGTGAACCGGAGGCTGATCGGGTAGGATTGCACGGCAAAAGTGCCGGGGATGCCAATAATTCCGAACGTTTTTTGTAAAAAATAAGCCAACAGTGCCAGAGCAAACCCCAGGACTCCCCCCAGGACGCACAACCACATGCCTTCGTAGAGAAAAATATCGCGCACCGAACGGTCGGGAGCGCCCATGGATTTGAGCATGGCGACGTCCTTTTGTTTTTCCAGCACGATCATCCACAATGCCCCCACCATGTTGAAAGCTACCATCAACAAGGTGAGGCTGACGATGGCAAAGCTCATCCATTTTTCGATTTTCATCAGGCGCATGAAAGCCTCTTCCTGTTGGTAGCGGTCGCGCAGCACGATGTCCGGTCCCAGGATATCCTGTATTTTCGGGATGGCGTTTTGGGGGGAGATACCCGGCCTGAGTCGGAATTCCAGTGCGCTCAAGGCTCGTGGGTTGCCCAGGAGACTTTGGCAGAGTTCCAGCGAAGTCAGCACATAGCGGTTGTCGAAGTCCTGCTGGATGAAGAAAACCCCGGCAGGGTAGGCACTGCGCTTTACGAACTGCGGCTCGAACGGGCCGGTTTCCCGCTTTTTTGGCAAATAGATACTCAGGGGTTCAAAATAGTTTTCTGTACTGACGGTCAGCTTATTGTACATGCCAAGGCCCAGCACAGCCAGCTCGCGGGAGCCCTCTTTGAGGGCGTAGCGGCCTTCTTTTACCGTTTTACCTATGCCCGTCACCGCATTGAACCACTCATCTACCCCTTTGATTACGCCGAAGTCCTGCTTATCGCGATATTCAAAGAAGGCCACTTCTTCAAGGGTCTGCGAAACAGCCTGCACTTCTTCCAGTTGACGCAGGCGCTCCAGCGTACCCGGCTTTAGTTCGAAGGTCTTCCCTTTGGCCGGGGTCGCTTTGACCTGGGGGTTAAAGCTGCTGTACATCGAAGTAATCAGGTCTTCGAAGCCGTTGAATACAGACAGCACCAGCACCAGGGCCGCTGTGCCCACGGCGATGCCAAACACCGCAATACCCGTAATCAGGTTGATGATGTTAGCCGATTTTTTGGCAAATAAATAGCGTCGCGCAATGCGCATGGGCCAATTCATGGTCCTTGGTATTTATCCGGTTTGCTGCGGGGAGCCACCAGGGGCAAAAACAACTTTGTACCTTCCTGCCGACCCTTTGTCACAAGTCCGTTGGTATGGGGGCAAAGATAGCAAGTTACGGCCGGGCGTGTGCTTTTCTGAAGCGGTTCGGCTGTATTTTCTTTTTTTCCAGAAAAACGCGATTGAAATACGCCAGGTTGTCGAACCCGCATTGGGCAGCTACCAAATTGATCGGCAAATCGGTTTCGATGAGCAAATCTACCGCATGCCCCACGCGGAGTTCGTTGACGTAGTCTGAAAAAGTACGGCCGCTCGCCTGCTTGAAAAACTTGCAAAACGCACTGTTCGAGAGGAAGGCGTGGCGGGCTACCTCCCCGAGGGTGATTTTTTGGGTGAAATGCTCCCCGATGTATTGATACACCCGGTGGATGCGCTTTTCTCCGCTGAGGGGCAACTTTTTTCCGTACGCCGGCGATACCAGAAGGTTTACGTGCAATCCGCACAAAATGCCGAACAGATCCAGCAGGCTCTTTAGCCGTTCAAACCCGCTTTCCAGGCTTATCCGCTGCATGAGCGCTTTCATATCGTCGGGATTGTGCCCGCTGAACAGTAGCCCGCACTCCGATTTTGAAAACAGCTTCGCCAGGACGGCCAACTCGGGCCATTTGCAAATGGACTCTACAAATGCAGTCGGAAACTGCAATACCCAGGCTTTGTAATGGCTTGCCCCCGGCGCCTCGCTCACCCAGGTGTGCGGCAAATCCGACCCCACCAACACCATATCGCCAGAGGCGAACGGTGCGATATGGTCGCCTATAAACCGCGTCCCCGATCCGTATTCGATAAACGTAATCTCATACTCGGGGTGGTGGTGCCAGTAAAAGTTGAATCGGGGCAAAACGACTTCATAGCACAAGAAGGATGCTGCCGAAGACTCGTATGCCAGATATTCCCGCTTTGCCTTCACGGTAGGGTAAGTTGGACTTGGTTGCGGGGGGCAGCGGAACAGGAAAAAAGAGCCTTTTTTGTCCACGTGAAGCCTTTTTCCCTCCGGGATACTCTCTCGCGCAACAAGTATATCAATACAGTATCAAATAATGACATAAATATATCATTTTTTGAGGAGATTGTTTCTGATTTTTGTAGCCACATACATATTCTCATGCAAATCGTCCCGGATTCCATAAAAAATTTTCTGGATCAGCCCTATGAGCTGAGTGCGGAGCAAATCGCGTTCTACGACAAAAACCGCTTCATAAAGCTCAAGGGGGTATTGAACGAAGAGACCATCGGGTTTTTCGCAAAAGTAATCACGGAAAAAGTCCTCGAAGTCAGCCGTGAAGATCGGCCGCTCGAGCAGCGCGACACCTATGGCAAAGCCTTCCTGCAGTTGTTCAACCTGTGGCGGGAGGATGAGCGCATACGGGCACTCGTATTCAGCAAGCGCCTGGCAAAAATCGCCAGTGACCTGATGCAGACCCGCGGGGCCAGGCTCTACCACGACCAGGCGCTGTACAAAGAACCAGGGGGAGGTATCACCCCGTGGCACGCCGACCAGTATTACTGGCCTTTGGAAACCGACAAGAGCGTCACTGCGTGGATGCCCCTGCAGGCCACCCCCCTAGATATGGGACCCCTGGAATTCAGCGCCGGCAGCCATGTCATCGTAAACGGGCGCGAACTCGCCATCAGCGACGAAAGCGAGGAAAAAATACAACGGGCACTCCGGGTCACTGATTTTCAGCACGTCATCGAGCCCTTTGAGGCCGGGGAAATCAGTTTCCATTCCGGTTGGGTGTTCCACCGCGCCGGAGCAAACCAAAGCACCGAAATGCGGAGGGTCATGACCGTCATATACATGGATGCAGATATGAAGCTCAAACAACCCGACAATGAAAACCAAATCAACGACTGGAATACCTGGTGCCCGGGAGCGGAAATCGGCAAAGTCATCGCCTCACCGCTCAATCCGCTGTTATTTTCTGCATAGGGATAAAATCACCCTTTTCGCCGCGCTTTCTAACACTGTTTTTACAATCTGTTTTCCCATGACAAAAATCAATCTCTGAAAATCAGACTGGCTACGAAGGAGAATATCAAGGGGTCTAAGGGGTCTTTTCGACCCATTTTAGGGCCTTTTTCGGTCATCGAACGCCGTTTTAGACTCCCTCAAAAAGACTTCGTGTGGACAAAAAATGATTCCTTTTTTTTCACACCGACTCCTCGCAACCAGTCTAACAGAAACAATGGAACGAACATAGCAACCAAAGCAACGGTCGGATGGTAGTTTTAGGATAGGGTCCATGTCTATCCCTTGTTTTCCTATGCCTGCAAAAGAAACAACAACCATTTTTAAATGGCACGATACCTATTTTTAACCAACCACATCATTACGTTTATGAATGCAAAAACACTACTGGTTTGCGCCGGGATTTTGCTGATGGGGGCTTCGACAGCCTGGGCCCAACGCAAGGTTTCCGGAACGGTCACCGACGCCGCTACCGGCGAGGCCCTCATAGGGGCCAATATCCTGGTAGTCGGAACGACGGAAGGCACCGTTACTGATTTTGACGGGAAATACACCCTGGAAGTACCCGCGGGAAGCGTGCGGCTCCAATTCTCCTACACGGGCTATACCAGTCTGGAAATCGGCCTTGGCGAGTCCAACGTGCTCGACGTGCAGTTGTCGGCGGGCGAGCTCCTCGAGGAAGTCATCGTCGTGGGCTATGGCACCACCAAGAAAGCCGACCTGACGGGTGCCGTGGCAGCCATCAGCTCCCGGGATTTCATCAAAGGCAACATCGCCACGCCTGAACAATTGGTGAACGGCAAAGTAGCCGGGGTTCAAATCACGACCAACGGCGGGGCTCCGGGCTCCGGAAGCCGCATCCGCATCCGCGGCGGTTCTTCGCTGAATGCCAGCAACGACCCCCTCATCGTCATTGACGGCGTGCCCGTGGACAATGCGGGTATCTCCGGCTCAGCCAACCCGCTCAGCCTGATCAACCCCAACGACATCGAATCCTTCAACATCCTGAAAGATGCTTCTGCCACCGCTATCTACGGCTCCCGCGCCTCCAACGGCGTCATCCTCATCACGACCAAGAAGGGTTCACGCAGCGGCAAGTTGAATGTCAACTTCAGCACACTCGTCTCCAACTCGGTCAAAACGGACGTCGTAGAGGTGTTGTCTGCCGATGCCTTCCGCGATGTCATCAACCGCATCGGGACTACCCAGCAAAAGGCGCTGTTGGGCCGGGCGACGACCGACTGGCAGGAAGAAATCTACCGCAATGCCATCTCGTCCGACAACAACCTGAGTCTCACCGGTGCGCTGGCCGGTATTCCCTTCCGCGCTTCCGGCAACTACCTGAGCCAGCAGGGTATCCTCCTGCGCTCCCAGATGGACCGCTTCAGCGGCTCGCTGGGCCTGTCTCCGGTATTGTTCGACGACAAGCTCAAGATTGACGTCAACCTCAAACAGTCCAGCGTCAACCATTTCTTCGCCAACCAGGGTGCCATCGGCTCCGCTGTTACCTTTGACCCGACTCAAGCTGTCAATGGTACGGAATACGACGGCTATTTTGAGTGGCTCGACCCGGCAACCGGCAAACCCAATACGCTCGCCCCCCGCAACCCGGTCGCTTTGCTCAACACCCTCGATAACGAAAGCACCGTAAACCGCTTTATCGGCAACGTACAACTCGACTATCGCTTCCACTTCCTGCCCGACCTGCGCGCCAACCTCAATATTGGCATGGACAAGTCTTCCTCTGAAGGCACTACCATCATCCCGGAAACGGCAGCACAGGCCTTTACCCGCAGTGGACAGGACGCAGCCTACACCCAGGATAAGCAAAACCAGCTCCTCGAATTTTACCTCAACTATTCCAAAGAAATCAGTGCCATCCGCAGCCGCGTCGAACTCATGGGGGGCTACTCCTGGCAAGATTTTATCAACGAGGGCACTTATCTCGATAAAAACTTCAAAGGGGATGTCTTCGCCGACACGCGCTATAAAACACAGAATACCCTGGTGTCCTTCTTCGGGCGCGCCAACTACGCCCTCATGGACCGCTACCTGCTGACCTTCACGCTGCGCCGCGACGGCTCTTCCCGCTTCAGCCCGGACAATCGCTGGGGCTTATTCCCCTCCGCTGCGTTTGCCTGGAAAATCTCCGAGGAAGGCTTCCTCAAGGACAATGGCGTGTTCAGCAACCTCAAACTACGCCTTGGCTATGGCGTCACCGGCCAGCAGGATATCGGCAGCGATTATCCCTACTTAGCCCGCTTCACGCCAGGTGAACCGACCGCGCAGTACCAGTTCGGCAGCGCTTTCCTATCTACTCTTCGCCCGGAAGGCTACGATGCCAATATCAAGTGGGAAGAAACGGAAACCTACAATGCCGGTATTGACTTCGGGTTCCTCGACGGGCGCATTGACGGCAGCATTGACTACTATTTCAAGAAGACCAAAGACCTGCTGGCCACTATACCCGTACCCGCCGGCTCTAACCTCACCAACTTCATCCTCACCAATGTCGGGAACATCCAGAACAGCGGGGTGGAATTTTCCATCAATGCCAATGTCCTGAACGCCGGACGCTTCAACTGGAACGTCGGGTTCAACGCCACGTTCAATAAAAACGAAATCACCAACCTCTCCAAGGTCAATGACCCGAATGCACAAGGCATCCTCGTAGGCGGTATCGCCGGTGGGGTGGGCAATACCATCCAGGTCCATTCCGTAGGCTTCCCGACCAACGCATTCTATGTCCTGCGCCAGGTCTATAACGCCGACGGGGCACCTGTCGAAGGCCTGTACGTGGACGAGAACGGCGATGGCAGGTCCACCCTCGACGACCGCTACCGCTACAAGTCGCCCGACCCGCGCGTCTTCCTGGGCTTCAGCACCCAGTTGAGCTACGACAAGTTCAGCCTCTCCATGGTGCTGCGCAGCAACCTCGGCAACTACATGTACAACAACTTCAATTCCGAGCGCGGCGCTTACCGCAACCTCACGCTGAACAACATCCTGCGCAATGCCACCCCCGATTTGCTGGCTTCCAATTTCTCCAACAACCAGTATTTCTCCGATTACTACATCGAAAATGCGTCTTTCCTCCGCCTGGACAACGTCACCCTGGGCTACAATGCCGGGAATATCCTCCGCGATATGGCCAACCTGCAGGTTTCGCTCATCGCCCAGAACCTGCTCACGGTAACCCAATACTCGGGTCTGGACCCGGAAATCGCAGGGGGCATTGACAACAACTTCTATCCACGCCCGCGCACGATTTCTCTGGGCTTGAACCTTAATTTCTAATCCAAAATCTGATTGTACGATATGAAACGATATCTAATCCACGCCATCCGAATCCTCGGACCTGTCGCCTTCCTCATGGGTCTGGGCGCATGTACCGACGACCTGAACCGGGAGCCCTTCCCCGTCTCCGGCCTAACCTCGGCCTCGGTCTATAAAGATCCGGCCAACTATAAGTCCATCCTCGCCCGCCTGTACCTGGGCCTTGCCATGTCCGGCCAACAAGGCCCCGCTGGCAAACCCGATATCAGCGGTATTGATGAGGGCTTCTCCCAATACCTTCGCCAGTACTGGCAAGCCCAGGAACTCACTACCGATGAAGCCGTCATCGCCTGGAACGATGCCGATATCTGGGACTTCCACGATATGGACTGGACGACGGGGCACACCTTCCTCAAGGCGCTGTACTACCGGGTCTATTACCAGGTTGCGATATGCAATGAGTTCATCCGCGAGAGCAGTGATGCCAAACTCGCAGAACGCGGTATATCGGGCACCGATGCAGCCACTATCAAAACCTACCGCGCCGAGGCCCGTTTCCTGCGCGCCCTCAGCTACTACCATGCCCTTGACCTCTACGGCAACGTTCCGTTTGTGACGGATGAGAACCCCATCGGGTCCTATATCCCCAGGCAGATTGCCCGCGCCGATCTTTTCAAATACGTCGAGTCGGAACTACTGGCCATCGAAGCCGATTTGCCCGCACCGCGCGCCAACGAATATGCGCGGGCCGACAAAGCCGCTGCCTGGACCTTGCTCGCCAAGCTCTACCTCAATGCCGAGGTGTATTCGGGTACGGCAAAGTACTCGGATTGCATCGCGCAATGCAACAAGGTCATCGCAGCAGGGTACGCCCTCGAGCCGAACTACCGCAACTTGTTCCTGGCCGACAACCACAATTCAAGGGAAATCATCTTCCCGATTGCTTTTGATGGCCTCCGCACCAAGACCTGGGGCGGGATGACCTACCTGGTGCACGCCCCCATCGGCGGCTCTATGAACCCGGCAGAATACGGTGTCAATGGCGGTTGGTACGGTCTGCGCACGACTAAAGGGCTGGTCAATACCTTCAGCGACCCCAGTGGGGCCACCGATAAGCGGGCCATCTTCCACACCAATGGCCAGAAACTGGAGATTGCCGATATCTCCGATTTCTCCAATGGCTTCGCCGTAGGGAAATACCGCAATGTCACCTCCACCGGCGTCAAAGGCTCTGACCCAGAAGGTAACTTCCCAGATACCGACTTCCCGATGTTCCGGCTCGCAGACGTGTATCTGATGTACGCCGAAGCCGTCAAGCGAGGCGGCAGCGGAGGGTCTGAATCTACCGCACTGGGTTATATCAACGCACTGCGTACCCGCGCATACGGCAACGCCTCCGGTAACGTGAACGCGTACGACCTGGAGTTTGTCCTCGCAGAACGCGCCCGGGAGCTCTACTGGGAAGCACACCGCCGCACCGACCTCATCCGCTATGGCCGCTTTACCGGGTCGGCCTACTTATGGCCCTGGAAAGGCGGCGTCAAGGACGGACGCAGCGTGGACGATTACCGCGCCTTGTTTCCTATCCCGATTGATGATATCGTGGCCAACCCGAACTTGAAACAAAACACAGGGTATTAGAGGGGGATTCAAACTCCCCCTTCTTCCGGTTTGTCCCTATTTTTCAGCCAAAACAAATCTTCAGCAATGAAAAACCTTTTGAATAAAATCTGGATTTTTCCCATCCTCACCCTGGCACTAATCGCCTGTGAAAAGGATGAAGAACGGGTTGTCCTCAGCCCCGGCAGTGGGCCTGCCATGGCACTCTCCACCACCACGCTGGTCCTCAGGGAAGCGGACGCGGCAAAAACCGCCTTGTCAGTGACCCTGGCCGCTGCCAACTATGGCTTTGCTTCCCCTGCCACCTACAAACTGCAATTCGACAAAAGCGGCAATAATTTCCAGGCAGCACAGGAGCTGAGTCTCGGCAGTACCTTGTCCAGGACATTTACGACCGCAGAACTCAATCAACTGGCCATTAAAATGGGTATCGCACCCGGTGCCGCTACGGATGTGGAAGTACGCGTCAAGTCAGACTTGACCGGCGCCCCCTCCCTCTTCTCCTCCGTGAGTACCGTGAAAATTACACCCTATCTCGTCGTAATTGTCTATCCCTCCTTGTATGTGCCGGGTAGCTACCAGGGCTGGTCACCGGACAAGGCCAAAAAAATCGTTTCGGTAAAAGACAATAAGAACTACGAAGGCTACATCAACTTCCCGGACGCCAGCACCGAGTTCAAACTCACCGATGCCCCCAACTGGAGCAACGGTATCTTCGGGGATGAAGCCCCCAGCGGCAACTCCGGAAAAATCGCTTCCCCCGGCAACAACTTCAAACTCAGCTCTGCCGGGTACTACCTGCTCAAGGCAGACCTAGAGTCCAAGGTATGGTCGGCACAAAAAACCATCTGGGGCGTCATCGGCAGCGCTACCCCCGGCGGCTGGGGCGATGATACCAACATGAACTACGATGCCGCAACCGATACCTGGAAAGTGACCATCGTGCTGAGCAGCGGAGAAATCAAGTTCCGCGCCAACGATGGCTGGGACATCAACCTCGGCGATACAAAGGCAGACAGAATCCTGGAATACGGCGGCGACAACATCGCCGTTGCCGCCGGGACCTATGACGTCGAATTGATCCTCAGCAACGGTGGGAACTATACTTACCGCATCACCAAGAAATAATTTTTCCCCTTCAGCAGTTTTGTCAGCCGGGGATTGTGTAAAAATCCCCGGCTGTTTTTTTATTAGACTTGTTGCGCGGGGGATCCTCGAGGGGTCAAAAAGGCCCTTTTTCCCCTCTCGCTGACCCCGCGCAACAAGTCTATTTACCTATTGCCTTGCGCACTTTATCCATTTTTTCATTGGGCACGGCCAGGGAGAGTTGGTAATGTGCGATTTTCCAGCCATCCTGACCGTGTACGAGTACGCCGGAGCCCCGGCAAACCCCCATCCAGGTGTCCAGTAGCTCGTCCCACCAGGCGTGGCGCCCGTCGGCGCTGACCATAATCCGTCGGTCGCGGGAGCTGAACGCCCAGGCGCTTTCGCGCTCAAAAGCTTTTTGAGCCCAGGTTC
>VFQS010003587.1_pt1 | contig 11766 bp, 13 predicted proteins | sample 3512361 | NCBI WGS metagenome assembly VFQS01 (sample SAMN10412375, study PRJNA504923) | tailings metagenome | isolation source: Relicate 1 Philex TSF3 active mining | place: Philippines | reverse complement strand
TTGCTGATCGCGCTTTACACGATCTTTCATTGACTTAAGTCTAGCTTGCTCTGGACTTAATGGTTTTTGTGGGGCAATTTCATCAAATCTCATAATTAGCCAATCTGCAGTGGTTGATGTGGCACGTTGTTAGAGCCAAAGATAGCTTGAAACAGCCGATATGCCTGAGCTTGATTTTGAGCATAGAGAATAGTTTCTACCCACATTCCTGCCGCATTGACCGTTGCTTTATATCGTTTCATATCAATATTTAGCTTTTCTTATCAAGCTTTTACAAATCAAGCGTTACTTAAAGTAACGCTTGTATTGATATCTACTTGTTTTTATTGAAATTCATTTTTAATGTGCCGCTAGCCACCTCAATAGCTGCATCTAAATTTCCAGCTTCAGTTTCAGTTTTTAGCAATTCCAATGCATCAATTAAGTCATTCATATTTGCCACGCGGATGGATGTTTTGCCAGGAACAATTTCAATACGCTTACTGCCGTAAAACACTGATAGGCATAAGGTGCCATCAGCTGCCATAAACCACCAGGGTTTGATACGTTTAGGTCGCTCAATGCTTTTATAGTTTCCTTCTAAATCTTTAACAGTAACCCTACGTTTTACAACAAAGTGAGTATGTTCAATCTGACTCCTAGCCAATTGAATTTGTTCCCAAAGTTTATTGCTTAGCTTATTACGTCTTTGCTGTACTGCCGGTATAGATCTTGGTCTTACAGCATCGATAAATTGCAGATTACTTAAGGCATTTGGTGTGCCCATGGTGTTCTCCTTTCAAAAGTGGGGTACACAAGCAATGTATGGCTGACCAAGGGTTTAGGACGACCTCTATTTGGTGATCTACGGAATTCAGAGCATTTTTGATAGAAAAAATGCGGTCTTTCTTATCAAGGGATAAATATTTTTGTGAGTCGCTCGGTTGCAACTAGAGTAGGTTGCAAAGAAGAAAAAGAAGTTACTGCTTAGTTGAGTGAGTTAGTAACTACGTAACTCCAGTAGCAAATAGCAAACCTGACTAGTAGACCAATGCAACTAAAAAGATACTTCCCTCTCTTGAGGGAAGTAACTAACTCGTAGTAACGGATCTTTTGAGATCTCTTCTTCTTGCAACTAACTCAAACTGCGCGACTTGCAACCAACTCATCTAAAAGGAGATAAAAATGAGAGAAATTGCAGTTAGATTGTTTATTAATGAAAAGTACATGGATTCATATGGCAAAGGCGTATTTAATCGCGCTACATATAACGGTTCCATTGAATTACATAACCCCAATCAAAAGTATTTAGTTGATTTTTATGACTATGCTCATTGGGAATTTAGAGCCAAATCCGATGCTCAAATCAAAGTGCTCAAATACCTAGAGCAAACCGATTTACCAAAAGCGCCTAATTTGCTAATGTCTTGGATCTTGCATTACGATCCGCAAACCAAGACTAAGACACAGGTTCCAGGCTTTTGTGCGTATCTACAAGATAGCAAGGAATTGCACTTGCATATTGATGATTCTGAGCACTCTGTGGGAGAGGAGTGGGATTTGCGGGTAAGACAATGTAAAAACGCTGGTGCTAAGTTGCCTGTATTGCTAGCTACAAATGTGGCACTAGATAACTGGCAGTAATTAACAGCAAATCTAAGCTATAAAACACCTCAAAAAAGCCCGCATTTAACGGGCTTTTTGCTTGCTTAAGCGTGAGTAGCTGAGATTGCATAAACGCAATACAGCGTGGATTTGAGGTGTCTTAAACGGAATGTCAAAAACCAACAGAATTTGCTGTATTTACACCTAAATTCTGAGTCAAATTGTTGTCTAAATCTCACACAAATCAGCTAAATATTAAGGGTAGTGTGCACATAAGAAAATCTAACTTTTCTTATGTGGTTTATGTAAGTCGTTGATTCTTGGAAGATCTTGGAAAACTATGGTTTTACTGGAAAACCTGGTGCAAACATTACAAATTACAAGAGTTCAAAAAGGCCTCATGGCAAATAGTGGTCGACCTATTGCATAAAAGAAAACACAATACATACATGCTTTTAATTAACTAAAAACTATTTATAAGGAAAACAAATGGCACAAGCAAAGACATTAACTCCGGATGAGCTAGATAAGGTATTGGCTTATGTTGCAACAAAGAAGTATCCGGAGCGGGATAGAGCTCTGATTTTGACTAGCTGTTACTCGGGGCTTCGCGTCGCAGAGATTGCAAGCTTAAAAATGCGAGATGTAGTAAATGAAGATGGCAGCATTCGTAACGAAGTGCGCTTAAGTGCGGCACAGACAAAAGGCGGTCAGCCAAGAACGGTGTTTTTACCAAAGAAATTGCAAGATGAATTGGCGATTTATTTGGCTACACGCTACGCTAAGTTTCCGGAAGTGCCGTTCTTTCATACATCTAAACGATTGGGGTTCTCGGCAAATTCATTGTGTCAGTGGTTCTTTTGGGCTTACCGTAATGCAGGTATTGCTGGCGCCTCTAGTCACAGTGGACGCAGAACCTTCATTACCACGCTAGCAAACAAAGGTATCTCAGTAAGAGTACTAGCGGGATTGGCTGGTCATAAATCTATTGCTGTTACTCAGAAATATATCGATGTAAACCCTGATCTAATGAGAAATGCTGTCGAGTTAATATAAGGACTTTATTAGTATTTAAAGTGAATCATGCCAAATAATATCTTTAAAAAGCTGGAGAAATCCCATAAAAAGAATGATAAAAAATTAGTTAAGGAAAATCTGATTGCTTTAACTGATTTGGCAAGAGGCGGGGATTCTCGCGCACAGTATCTTTTGGCACAAGCTTACATTCTGGGTATTGGAATTTCGCCAGACGAGCAAGAGGCAATTTCATGGTGGACTCTCGCTGCAAAGGGTGGTGATGTAGATGCTCAATATAACCTGGGATGTAGTTATATGAAGGGCCAAGGCGTCAACCAGGATTCAAAGAAAGCATTAACTTGGCTAAAGAAGGCGGCCGATCAAGGAGATATTGATGCGCTTGTCAATATTGCAAGCATTTATGAAGTCTTATTAGGCGATATAAAAAATGCAAAAAAGTTTTATCAAAAAGCAGCGGATAAAGGCGATGCCGATGCAGCGGATAAGCTAAAACAACTTCTACTTAATGATGATGTTGGCCTCAATAGCGAGTCAATTGAGTTGGGTATGAGTGAACATCATCAGGTTATCTATAGGTATAAATGCATTCTGACCAAAGAAAAATTACAAGAAATTTATTGTGACCTATCTGAAGATGAGATTTTGGACTTGATGTCTAGAATTAGGGATGGATCTGTAGAGGTTGTGGAGATTGAAAATTTAGCTAGAGAAAGATCAGTAGATCTGGAGTGGGATAGGCAGTATGAGGATGTGTGGACCGATAGAAAAGGCGGATACTCAACAAGCTATGACCTATATGGCAAGGATGAATAGTTAATCAATTGAGGGGAATTTGAGCCTTGCTGCGTTGTAGACTAGCCTCTGCGCTTGATCTTTGTATCTGCTAGCAGCCATTTGTCGTCGTTGTTTCTCTTGCTCTGCGCTATTTGATTCCTGAATATTTCTGCCAAGATGTATTTCGGCAAGCTTAGCTTTTTGTGCTAATTGATATAGCTGAATATCAGGATTGCGATGGAGTATTTCAGCAACATCCACTAATAGCGGAATTGTTTTGTGTTGGAGCTTTGTTGTTTCTAATTGCACTAGTGCGGTGCTTTGAGCTCTTACATCTAAATTCTTACCATTATGGTGTTCATCTAGGAGTTTGTTGATTTGCTCAAGTATGGTTACTCGGCGCAAATTTAGTGGAACATCAAGAATTAAAAAATTTTTTGGTTCGACCTCTAGCTTATTCAACACTTTATTCTGATCTATGGCGCGAACTTTAGGATATTGGCGTCTCTCGCTAAAAATACGCTTACCAATATTCCCCCACCAAGCTGTCCAGGATACAGTTACATCGCCAAACAAAGCATAGGTATCGGCTAAAGGGTGATTTTTGCCGCCTTTCCCGCAGCATTCTAAGTATTCTTGGCTGGCATTAAGGCAGCGCCACCACTCATAATACAGCGTATCTTTTGCTTTTCGTGAATCGTCTGTCGTTGAGCGTCCTTTGCGGAGTCCGCCAGGAATCTCTTTGAAGAGTCCTAATTTCTCACCTGACATATAAGCCTATATAAAGCACTCTAAAAGTAGATATGAAAAGTATAAACACAATTCTTATCTAGATTGATTGGCGTTTACCCCTTGGGGAGGCATTAACAAAACCGATATAAATTGCTTATTCATCCGAAAAAGATCTCCATTTTCATAGACTTGTATTGCGAAATAACTCGCGTTAACTATGGAGAAATAAGATGAATGAAAAGAAAACAATGGAGTTATTGCATCAAGTAGTAACGCTTAGTAAAGAAACGGAGTATTGCATGGCTGCGCATGATGTTTTTTGTCAACACGGGCAAGAATGGTTACTTGAGCATGATCCAACCTGTGATAAAGAGGCGGCGCTGATTCAAGCGGCTAAGCAGGCTTTTTGCAATGATTTTCAACGGGCGGTTAAAAATTTACCAAAAGCCATTCAAGATGATCTTATGGATGAATTTTCTGACTTGGATGATATGGACTATTGGTGGGAGTTGAGAGAAGCAGTAGGCCTGAATAGTGGAGATTCCAAATGAAAAAGACCCAAAGAATATTGATAGAGCAGGTCTTATGCGAAGGAGATATGCTTGCACAAAATCAAGCTGATTTTTATAACAATTACATCGTTAAAGCAAATGATGTTTTGTATGGGCATTTAGCTGATTTAATGCGATATAGCGATCAAATCTTGGGATCAGGCTATAAGTTGGAAATTCTTTCCAAAATGCGAAGTGCCTTATCTACTAAGCACAATATCAAGGTTCAGAAAAATACTCCCGACCTAACTATTATTGTGAAATATGTAGTGCGTACTAACCGTAAGAATGCCCACGTTTATGCAAGAGTGCTAGATATGGCTTATCGGCAAGATGTCATGGCTGATGAATTAGAGGATTTCATACGCAAAAATGGTGGAATTGATCGTATTCGTGAAAGTAATACTAATTTAGAGGCCGTAAATAAGAAGAAAGCCAAAAGCGAGTATGAGCTTAAATTCATTAAGGCTTTATTGAATGAAAAAGCAGCTACCCCACTGGCTGAATTCAACATTCCGCAGGAGTGGTCTAATGAGGTGCACGATTCCATGGGGGTGGGCACATTCTTCTATCCAATTTGCGTGAAGGTTCTTGGGGGATACAAGGTTGTTGGAGTAGTTCCAATGGATCTGGATTTTGAAAAACAAATCCTCGACCGGGTATATATAGACTTGGGATCAAAAAGTTCATATTCAGAAGTGGATAAACAGCATATAGCTCGGGCTAAAGAAGTTATCTCACCAGCCTATCAGCGCAAAGTGCAAGAAACGCGAGATCGAGAAGATGCAATACATCGCGCTAAAAAGCGGGCAGCCCAACAACTCGTAGTGCCGCAATTGGAGCTTGCAACCTAATCAAGTGTTACTTGCTGTAACGATGCCACCCTTGGGTGGCATTTTCATTTGAAGCTGGCGATTAACAAAAGCGATTTGAATTGATTGTTTATCCGAAAAGATAGTCAAAAAGCCTATCTTACGTATATGGGTTATCACTTCTGGCGACTCTAATTTATAAGGAGAAGTAAATGAACACGATTTATCACTATACAAAAGGTTACAACCTATTTGGAATTTTGATGTCACAAGAAATACAGACTGAGGCATTTACCGGTGTAAGGCTGAACTCTCCGGTTACAAACTTTGCTTGGTTTACGGCGGAAGAGCGCTTTCCAAGGACTGCTTTACCTTGCGTTCCGGATATGCCGGAAACTAACCTCATGCAACATCTAGGTTCAAACAAACCTTATGTTGACATGCAAAAATTGGCGAGCCATATAGGCGGAGTATGGCGCTTCAAGCTCAATAGAGATGAATTTAAATCTATTCAATCCTGGATTGGCAGTTATCACCGTCAAAAACTGCTTAAGTCACAAATTGGTAGGGCTAATGAGATGATCGCGAAAAATGCGGGGGATAGACAAGAGCTTTGGTTTATTTCACCCAAATCTGTTTCATTGGCAGGTATGACATTGCAGCAGCTAACTCCTCAAGGGTGGGTGGATAGGGCGGATTTTATTTCTCAGGGCGGAACGGTTGCTGTTGCTGATATTGGCAAAGCAAATATCGAAACCATAATGACAAATAGTTTCCTTCAGCGCATAAAAATGGGGATGCCCGTGCCAGAAGCCACGGATATGGCTTAATTGCTTACACACTTTCTTGCACACCGAGGTAAGCCAACGTAAGACCCTTGTATTTGCAAGGGTCAATTTGGTCCTCTGCTCTCATAATGGACTTAACCATGAGGCCTAGCAGTAAAGACCTCAATGATTTCAAGCGGTTAGTGGTGAAATGAGTGGTTTAAATTCACTACACACCGCTTACACACCAAGGCATTTTTCATGGTGTGTAGTAAATAGGGTTTTTAGGTGGTTTTTAAGCAGTAAAACAAGTTAAGTAGGGCCCATAGCTCAGTTGGTTAGAGCAGAGGACTCATAGCGAAAGTTGTGCACCAGATAGCGAAAGCTGCTGTGTGAATGGTGTCAAATTCGGTGAACGCTAAGTCGAAAGATATGCCAACGCCGAGCCAAGCTTAGTAGAAATACTTTGAAGGTGTAGAGACTAGACGGCACCCACCTAAGTAAGGATCTACAAATCTTTATATGGTGAAGGCATAGTCCAGGGAGTTAGGAAACTAACACAAACCAGAATCCTTTGGTCCCAGGTTCAAGTCCTGGTGGGCCCACCAGAAAGCAAAACCCTCATCGGTCTCGGTGGGGGTTTTTTTTAGATCGGCGGCATCTTATCAATATAACCTTACAATCTCAGCATTATGAATCCATCTGAACCAAATAATAAAAATTTATTTGATCAAGAAGTTCAAAAAGATCAACCATCGGTTCCGCAAAGTCTTGAGATCAAGCCTGAGCCCAAGCCCACCATGAGTAAGCGCGAGATCATGGAAGAGTTATCGCGCCAACGATTTCCATGGGAAGAATAGTTGCTCATTCTTAGGAAATGCTAGTGCAGTCCGGTTTTTATCTTTCAATCATTCTGGCGAGTTTAGGTGCCATACTATTTGCTGCCAAAGCGATTGTGGTGAAATTTTCCTACCAATATGGCGCGACTGCGGATGTTGTTCTGACCCTGCGCATGGTGTTTTCACTTCCTATCTTTTGGTTAGCTGTTTGGTGGAACCAGCGAGCCACATTACCACAGCCCCTCCTTAGGAAGGATGTAATCAAAGTTTGTGCGATTGGCTTATTGGGATACTTTTTATCGAGCTATCTGGATTTTCTGGGATTGCATTACATCTCTGCAGGATTAGAGCGCGTAATTTTGTATTTAACGCCCGCAATAGTGTTGGTACTCTCAAAATTCTTTCTCAAAAAAGAGATTGATCGCAGGCAATATTGGGCGATGGTGGTTGCTTATTTAGGAATCTTGATGGTATTTATGCATGATATCGAGCTCAATAATCATGGCGCAGTCGTCTTGGGAAGTTTTTTGGTATTTCTAGCGGCCGTGGTTTATTCCGCCTACTTAATTTTTGCAGGTGAACTAGTTGGTCGCGTGGGTAGTATTCGGCTGGTTGCGCTTGCAAGTGCATCTGCCACTGTTGCAACCTGTATTCAGTCTCTCGTCCTAGGGACAGACCAACTCTTTGTGCAGCAGCCCGAGGTGTATTACTTTGCTTTGATCAATGCGTTGTTCTGCACGTTCATGCCCATGCTCTTTATTATGATGGCGGTTAACCGGATTGGTTCAAGTTTGACCGCTCAGGCAGGCACCATTGGCCCAGTTGGAACGGCATTTTTAGGGTGGTATTTCCTGAATGAGCCAGTAAGTGCGTTGCAACTTGCAGGAATTGCCGTGGTGTTAATTGGGATTGCGATCCTGCTATCAATTGGCAACAAGCCCAATCAAAACCCAACCCCGGTCGAGTAGTTGCTCAGTTTTTAAAGGTCACCACGTGATCAGCACCCAAGCGGATCCCAATCTTTTCACCAATTGAATGGTTATGGTGGCTGGGGACAAATGCAAACACTTCTTGGCCTGAACTAAGTTTGAGGGTATATAAAAAATCAGCCCCCCGAAACGCTTTGCGTACCACTTCGGCTTGCATGGGGCTTTCATCATCGTGCTGAATATCATCGGCGCGTAAGAGCACATCAATTTGTTTTCCAGGACTCAGTTTCTCGCCAGGATCTAATTGCAACTGCCCCAGTTCAATTTCAACGGCTCCCCCATCGTGGGTTTTGCCTTTGATAAAGACGCCGCGACCAATGAACTCAGCGACATAACGCGTATTGGGCTTGTGATAAAGATCATAAGGCGTATCCCACTGAACAATTTTGCCTTCGTTCATCACCCCAATATGATCCGCAATTGCAAACGCTTCAAATTGATCGTGTGTAACGAGAAGGGCGGTGACAGAATTAGCCTTGAGGATATCGCGCATCTCACTCGCCAGACGCTCTCGCAAATCAATATCCAAGTTGGAGAAGGGCTCATCGAGCAAGACGAGGTCGGGTTCGGGCGCCATTGCACGTGCCAGGGCCACACGTTGCTGTTGTCCGCCTGAGAGCTCATGCGGATAAGCACTTGCTTTATCAGCGAGAGCGACGCGTTCTAACCAGAGCGTCCCAATACGTTCACGCTCCGCGGCTGAACCGGTGCGGAGTCCAAACATGACATTCTCGAGAACGCTGAGGTGTGGAAAGAGGGCAAAGTCTTGAAAAACCATACCAACTTTACGATCTGCTGGCGGAACGCGAATACCTGGTGAGCTCACCGTTTTGTCATGAATTTTGATTTCTCCCGCTTGCACGGGTTCAAAGCCGCAAATCGCTCGTAATACCGTGGATTTACCACAGCCGGAGGGGCCCAGGAGACACGCAATATCCCCTTTGGGGAGCTGGAAACTGAGGCCATTCACAATCCGAATGACACCTGAGCCTTCCTGCTTGGGAAACTCAATGGCGATGTTTTCGAGGGAAATTAGAGCTGGATTGGAATTCATCCCTATAATTTTCGCATTGAATCATAAAAATTCACAAAAACACCACAATCCATCTGTTTATTCCACCCGCCACCGCAGTCAATGCGTACTAGCTCCATTCTCTTAGCCCTCGCTCTCAGTCTTCCGATTCTGGGGTTGATCTTGGCAGCTCTAATGGGGCAGCCCAGCTCCATCACATCTGATGGGATAGTCGCCGAGAGTACGCTAACCCATCTTTGGAACTATGTTTTAACGGATTACATTATCACGACGATCCTGCTGTGTTTCGGTGTTGGTATCGGCGTCTTTGTATTGGGAGTTGGTAACGCGTGGTTAGTGGCGAACTATCAATTTCCAGGTAAGGCAATCTTTGAATGGGCCTTGATCCTGCCCCTTGCAGTTCCTGCCTATGTGATGGCGTATTTGCTTGTTGATTTTTTGCAGCACGCAGGTCCTGTGCAAACTATGTTGCGTGAGAATTTAGGCCTTACCTGGACATTGCCCGATCCGCGCTCCTTGGGTGGAGCCATATGGACCTTCTCCATGTGTTTATATCCATACGTTTACTTAGTGGCTCGTACCTCTTTTTTAGATCGCAGTGCACGATTTATGGAAGTTGCCGAGACCCTGGGATACACCAGTGTGCAAGCATTTATGAGGCTGGTTTTGCCCATGGCTAGACCCGCAATTTTTACCGGTATTGCGTTGGCACTGATGGAGGTCTTAGCCGATTTTGGAGCAGTATCGTACTTTGGCTTGCAAACCTTTGCGACCGGCATTTTTAAGGCTTGGTTATCGTTTGGGGATCGCAGTGCTGCAGTTCATTTATCCCTCATGCTCTTAAGTTTTGTCTTAATTGTTTTTTATTGGGAGCGTCACAATCGAGCTAGGCAACGCTATGCGCTGACAAATACCAACACTCGACCCGCTATTGCGAAGCGCTTAGTCGGTTCGCATGCGTTCTATGCATTTTTATTCTGCGCCTTAACCCTATTTTTTGCATTTGTTTTACCAATGGCCGTTTTATTTGATCTTCTGGGTGAGCAGGGGCTGGCCGCTGATCCGCGATTCTGGGGATGGTTAAAAAATTCCTTGAGCTTATCCGCGTTCACTGCGATATTGGCTGTACTCTGCGCACTCTTTTTGGCGTATGCGGCACGCCTCACCCAAAGTAAAACTCTGCAAGGGGTCAATCGCTTACTCACAGTTGGCTATGCTTTGCCGGGTGCAGTTTTGGGTGTCGGTATTTTGTCTCTTTTGGGTTTATTGGATATTGCTTGGTTGATGTCGGTAAGCGTTGGGATCTTGGTCTATGCCTATCTCATTCGCTTTTTATCAGCAGGCTTGCAAAGTATTGAGACCGGGCTAACCCGTATTACCCCAGCGATGGATGGCACCGCTGCGCTCTTGGGTGCCAAGCCGCTGGAGATGGTTTGGCGGATTCATCTGCCATTGCTAAGACGTAGTGTTCTAACAGCCCTGTTATTTGTGTTTGTGGATGTCATGAAAGAGCTGCCAGCCACCTTACTATTGCGACCATTTAACTTAGATACCTTGGCAGTTGCTACGTATCAATTAGCAGCTGATGAGCGTCTAGCCGAATTAGCGTTGCCTGCCTTAAGCATTGTTTTGGTTGGACTTTTACCCGTGATCTTGCTATCCAGGGCTATCGCTCAGAAACGTTAAAAACCACATAAGTACCAATATTATTGATAATCATTCTCATTCGTATTACAATGGAATCTTTGTAATTGCTGATAGGAATGGTTTGACATGCAAAGAATTTACTCAGGTCTTATACCTGCAATAAAGAAAGTTTCTCTCATACTTGGATTGGGCTTGGCGATGAGTGTTCCGCTTAGCCATGCGGCTGAGCCTAATACAGTTCTTAATTTGTACTCCGCGCGTCATTATCAAACTGATGAATCGCTCTATGCCAACTTCACAAAAACTACTGGCATCAAGATTAACCGGATTGAGGCTGATGACAACGCTTTGCTTGAACGCTTAAATAGCGAGGGTGCTAAAAGCCCAGCCGATGTGATTTTGTTGGTTGACGCAGCACGGCTGTGGCGTGCGCAGGTCAATGGCATGTTCAGGCCAATTCAGTCGAAGGTATTGGATCAACGCATACCAGTCAACCTGCGGGCTAAAGCCGATGCAGAGGGTACGACCTGGTTTGGATTCTCAACGCGGGCGCGCATTATTGTGTACAACAAAGATCGTATCAAACCAGAAGATGTGAACACATACGAAAAGTTAGCTGACTCAATCAATAAAGGTAAGGTATGCACTCGATCCGGTTCTCACCCCTATATGTTGTCTTTGGTGGGTGCTTTGATTGAGCGTGATGGCACTGCGGCTACTGAAAAGTGGGCCAAAGGCATGGTTGCCAACATGGCACGCGCACCCAAAGGTGGCGATACCGATCAAATCCGAGCTGTCGCATCGGGTGAGTGCGGAGTTGCTTTGACGAATTCCTACTACTTGGCCCGTTTAATGCGCTCGACCAAGCCTGAGGATATTGCGGTAGTTGCTAAAGTGGGTCATATTTGGCCCAATCAAAATGCCGGTGGTGTGCACATCAATATTTCTGGGGGAGGGGTGGCAAAGAATGCACCTAATCCGCAAGCCGCTGTGAAGTTTT
>VFQS010003586.1_pt1 | contig 11768 bp, 11 predicted proteins | sample 3512361 | NCBI WGS metagenome assembly VFQS01 (sample SAMN10412375, study PRJNA504923) | tailings metagenome | isolation source: Relicate 1 Philex TSF3 active mining | place: Philippines | reverse complement strand
CCCCAAAACCCCAAAACCCCTGATAAGAAACTAAAGGACCACTTAGAGATAATTAATATCATGAACTATTATTACTCTCGATAGCTTTCTTTTCCTAAATGTTTGTGATGAAATTCTCTATCTTTCTTTTGAATCCCTCCCTAATGACTGGATCTTAAATCTTGATCTCGAGCACATCCACGTTTAGCGACACGGAGTTCCTTTAGAGTTGACCCCTCTTGACAGAAGGATAGAGATATTTCTTTGGATCAGTCTTAAAGAAAAGAGTTAAAGTGGAATCGCCCGGGCTTTGCACTTAGAATGCCTCTGAGCTTGAAGATTCGAACAGAAGATGTTTTCTAACGCCGTCAACCAACTATAGAGATTAATGTTACTATAAAGCTTACAATGAAGTGTTCCTCTGTGAATATGATGACTTTCTTTGAATCGTGATCATCATAATGCAAGGCATCTAAGAAATGATCGTGGGCGTAAGCCTGTCTGTTGATTTTGATCAAATGCTACACTATGTATGCGTGGAAGCCTTAATAAATCTTGATGGATTAGTTCTCTCCATAAAAGGGCCGCACTAAGCGAAGTCTGCTGATTTGCTAATTGCTGGAGCTCACGAAATTTTTGATCCCCTCAGATGTCTTCTAGATTATATCGATAGCTCCGCTGAGTGGTAGAATAACAAGTCCACCTAGACCTTTCAGGGTACCCGTCATAAAGCCTTTCATACCATCATTTTGAATTCCAGTGACCGGTTTTTCAACCACCCCTGTGATACCTTAAGCTATTCCAGTCATAGCTTAGCGGACACCGAATCCAAGGCCTTCAATTGGATTCTGCGGCTTTATCTTATTATCCTCCTCTCTCTGATTGATGTAACTCTGATCATCAGTCAAGAAGAGCATACCCTTTGACATCGATGATAAGAATTTTGACATTGTGTCAAAGCTTCCCTAAATTGGGTTCTTGATCAAGCTATAGGTTCCTTTGATAATGCCCTTTCCGCCTTCAATGGGACCCTTGATAAAGCCTTTTTTCGGCTCATAGTAGAAGTCCTTGACACCAGTACCAATGTGCGCAATAAAATTTACAGGGTCTCCAAGCGTATTCACTGAAAAGATGAGTTTCAAAATATTTTTCTTGGCTCTCTCAGCGTAATGATTTGTCAGCTAGTTTTAAATGTGATATTACGATCCGAACACATTACTCATTTCTAAAGCATTCAGTTTTATTGAAGCACCTTCAGTATTTATTAAATTTAGGCCATATTACAAGGCGCAATCTAATAAACTGAAAGTCGTTTAAGCAGTAACGCCATCTAAATCTAACTTTGCACCGGTTATTAAACTCAGCTTTATTTCTATTGGTCCCGAATTAAAATGTTTAATGTACACCTTTTAATCATCTTATCGAAGTTCTAACTTCATCCATGAAAACATTTATTGATCACCCTAATCCTAACTACTCTTTAATTCGCTTATCCTCGATGAAATCACCCTCTAACTCTGTTACCTCAAATTAGCTGGTGCAATTAATTGTGAAACATTATCGACAGAGCTACCTTTTCTCTTGAATACTTTCTAAGAAGACTCTCCTTCGCTCTGTGTATTGTCCTCACTTGAACGCTCTTAGATATCGAACATTTTCATGCTTTCGTAGAGATACTAATATTTTGCGTGTTAATCTGACTAAGCATTATTTTGAAGGAACATTGGATGAATTTTTGAACCATGAATACCACTACCGAATTTCAAAATGCGGCCATCTTCTTCGATAGCTGATTTAAACCTTAAGAGATAGACCATTAGCTCGTCATCAATTTTTATGGCAAGAGACTGCATTAAGAATTCAAGGCTTTCAATATAAGTCACATTTGGCTTGTCAGTTCTTTATTGCAGATGTAAATTGAAAAAGTCTTTTTGCTGCTCCTCGATTTTCCCTTTCTTGTTTCTATTTCGAATCAATAAGTCTCTTGAACTATAAATATCATCAGGATGCATAATGATAGGGAACACTGTCTTGTTGTCATTAATGTTATTATCAAGTTAGACGTAGCCAATCTTGAGCTGAATTTAACTGAGGCTACTTTGATCTAACTTCAAAAGGTGAATTCCGTGCAAATTAAGAAGCAAGAATTCCTTTCTTTGTCCCAAGCTATCCTTGCAGATAAATGCTATATTGAGGTCTTCCAATTTTATCTCTAATTTTTTGCAAGGCTCTTGAGGCTTTGAATCTTCAGGATGATGATGATCACAATCCTTGTGAAGATGATAGGACACAGTCGTGATAAGGCTGTGTCCATCAGTACGAGTGTAGATATAAAGTGAGACTTCTTTATTGAGGAGTTGATTTTTTGGGGGTGCTATCTTTAATATATACTAAAATTCCAGGTCGTCTGGTTGTACCTCAACACTTTAACTGAAATCTTCTCTGCCTACTTTTGTTATATTCAAGATTAGTCTTCTTTGTTCATTCTGCACAGGATCAGACCAGGAAAAAACAGTTTCACTATTTGGATCAAGGATGATAGGTTGTTTTTCGAAATTTGGCTAGTAAACTTTAACCACAATATCATTAGCTTAATTATCAATGATGTATGTTGGAGCAACAGTTTGCAGAGATTGTTCTTCAACAAAGCTTCCGAAAGCAGACGTAGTTGTTGCTTTGTAATTGATGGCGGTATCGATAGCTGGTACGATTTCTCTCTATACTATCTTTTCTTCCTTAAATATTATGAAGCATATCTGGCTCTTACTATCAATATATCTTTCCACCTAAATATGCCTACACTCTGCATGTTCACTCCATTACAAATATGTGTCTTTGCCGACTTCATTCACCTTGATAGGGCAACTCCACAAATATTCTTCACCAATTCTAAACTTGATAGACTTAGTGACCTTATTTTTGCCCTTAGTGACTGTCGGATTGTCGAACCATATCAGAGGCGAACGTTCAGCTGATTCCAAAAACTAAGGATTGCTCCCTCTCGGGTCGTTCAAGACAGAGAGCATGAAATTCGTCAAGTTCACGAGAACTTGACTGGGATGGATGGTCGTTATTTTTGTTTGTATCTGGGGTGAGATAGTGGGTGAGAGTGCTGTAAGGGTATGCAGTTCATAAAACTTGTTATCATCAACTTTTAAGGAGACTTTGTTGTTGAAAGTTAGTTGTTCAAGTGTTAAGGATTCAGTGAGGTACCTCGTTGCCTTGACCTTATCCTGAACACTCAAGTACACTTTGTTGACATTATTGACCATCATTACCGTATTACCCATCATTGAATCTCCTTGTCCTGCCACCTCAGTATTATCTTTGCTCTCATACTGATACCGGAACCTGAACGGAGTATTGTTGACTATGACATTCTTCGCGTAGACATGAATCCTTGCCCCACTGCTCTTGCACTTGTCGACCCGCACGTACAAGTCCTACCGCGAATTCTTAAGTTTCTTATCGAACAGCTTGATCTACCTTTCTTGTTTGAAGTCTTGCTGCGTGAGGTCCAGGTCAAAGTTCTCACTCCAATCCTAATAAGAAGATTCATTCATTTCAACGTTAAACTAAAAGGTGATTTTCTTGTCCAACTTGAAGTTGAAGAATTCAGTTTGACCTCCGACCGGGATTGCAAATTAGTCTTCATCATTTGACACTACTGGCTTGACATTCAGGGTGAAAGGGAGGCAGTTTATCAATAAGAGTGGAGACTTTAGACAGATGTCAAAGGTCTTTGGGAATAGTCCTGGCTGCTTAGTGATAATCGAAAAGTGTGATTAAGAATGCTCAAGATAAGAGTCTACATTGGGTTAAAGTTTGTATGCTAATGTTTTGACACTAGCAGCTGGTGTCCACTATAGATTTATGAGAGATGTAGCGTTTTCAAGGATAGGAGCAAATTGAATCTTGAGTTTTTCATCAGCTCTATCAAGAGGTTACTAAGCTCCAGGGAGCAAATCGATACTTTTTACTTCAAGCTGCTATTAAGAGCTGGTAGCATTTAAGAACCGGAGTCGGTATACTTAAAAAGTGTTATTGACTAGGACATTCAGGTTTCTGACTATCAACATCCTTTTGAGGTTCTCAACTCACACCCCATACCCCACGTACTCCTTGTCATTGACCTTGTGATGATAGTAGTTCTGGTCGCGCAAGTTAACATTCTTGATGTGTCTCTCCTCCCCCTCGAACTTGATGTGACACATCTCGGCCTTCCTTGACTGCATCATCTCCTCGCTCTGCCACTGATCAAACCCCTGCGCAGCCTCCTCTTGATAGTTCACCTCGAATTCGACCGACTGACCCGGCCTTGCCTTGAACTTGATTTTCGCGCTGTTGTTCACCGCAGCAGAGCTGAACTTGTAGACCGTGAGGTTCCTTGAAGTCAGGTTCACAAAGGTAAAGAGCGTGAGCTTCTGCTCGAGCTGGACCTCCAAGCCCTAGGTCTAGGGCTACTTCTTGGATTAAAGCTTTCGGTCCTTAGCAAAAGCTTATATTGAATAAGTCTCCCTTAGTCTCTATTTAATTTGATCATGAGACTCGACGACACTTCTGTCTGATTGTACAGAATTCATCGTTAAGATCAAGTTTGATAGAAGCTCTGTGGTGATATTAATATTGAGCTCCTTGTGAATTGTGAGAGATAAATCTTCATTTGAGGTCTGATTGTATTCAAGCCTCAATTTTTCGATTAAAGGTTCCCAAATTGAGGTCTTCAAGTTGTAATAGCTCGCAATCATCTTTAGCTGAGTGTAAGAGAGTACTTTGTCGAATTGGTTGCTAGATTTAAATTAGAACTAGCTGAGAACGAAAGAGATCACAGGATAGAAGACGCCATTCAAATCATTAATCAAGACACCGTACATACCGTCACTTCTGATTTTAAAGTCGCTAATGTCATATTTTTCCACAGTGAATTTGGGATTGATAATCTACTTTGAGCCATCATCTTTGCTTTCCTCTTCTTCTTGACCAAAGAAGTACATTTCACGATTGAATGAATTTTCTTCCTCAATAATCTTTTGTAGGCCAGCTGCTTGTTGTCCCCGTCCTCCCCCTTATCTTGTGGCATCTCTTCTTTTCTTAAAAGTTGCTTTGTCATTAAATTGCCCAGCAGCAGTGTAACTGCGCATCAGTTTCAAAGCGGTGCGTGTTGAGGTAAAGATGCTAGCCTTATCTGAAGCGAAAGGGTCATTTTCCTTTAATTACTATTCTAGCTTCGCTTTTTGGAAGAAGGTGTTGAATCGCTCGAAACTTGCATTGAAGTAAGAGTAAATGTCACCTAGAAGCAGATAATCTGTGAAAGAGAGCTTGAATAAGAGTTTCTTCAAAATCAACTCTTGCTTTGACTTATTGAAAAGTTTGACCTTTGATTTCTTAGCTTTCCAATAGATAAACTTCGCATCGTGATAGGTCAAGCTAAAAGGTTCAACAATCTGACGCTTCTTGATTGCTTTTAGATCTTGCGCTTCCAAATCACCATATTAGCATATGAAAGGATTGAACTGTTTAAGAGCTAATTGCATCCAGAAGTAAGGTTCCTGTTATATTTGCTTTCCTTCACCATTCCCATTTATTTGGGACTCAGCGGCTTCAATAACTTTCATCTTCGCTTTTTTGATCTTCTCCCTACTAAACTTGTACTCGATTTGTGTGAGACACCCAATGACCTATTCATTGGTATTAAGCAAACCGTTTTTGTCCCCTTTGAAACATATTAGGATCTTATCCATGACTATCTGAATGGTGAGCTCCCCTGAATCCTCGATATCTGAGGTGAACATATTCGGCTTATCAAAGTCGTCATCGTCATAGGTAGGCATATTCTCCTGGAAGAAATGCTGTAACATTAGGAAATAGTATGGTTAAAGAATCAGCTTGAGCTGATTGACTCCAATTGTCATGATTTTTCTGCCACCGTTAGGCTACATGTCTAGACTCACAAGCAACTAAGGTACACTCTTCTGTTTTACCTCTGAATATGATTCAATCTAGGTTAGATCTTAATCAGCATTTAGTGAGTGTTGCTATGTCCGGTCCCCGAAGAGCAAATGTTTGTACTCTTACTGCTCATCAAGAAAGTAAGAACTTATAGACGAGAACTGCACAGACATCTTGGAAGAGCCATCAAGGAACAAGAATATGCCTAGCTAAGCATCTTTGATGATAAGCTCCGTCAACTTGATCTAGTCCTGATAAGTCCCCAGCTATCTATGATTGTAGATGTTGATAAGCATAAAAGGCATCTTGAGGGTTAGACTCATCCGTGGAAGGCAGTCGGTTGAGCTGAAGAAGTCCTAATTCAGCTTAAAGTTGAAATGATCACTGAGTGAATCGGTGTAGCCCATGTTAAGATCATTGCAGCGGAGTAAGAACGTGTATAACTCTTAGGTAAGATGCAGATTAAGTTTCGGTTATATTTCTATATTGAGCTACCCTGATTTGTCAAACTCTTTGGAATCAATTCTCTCAATCTCTGGAGAGAACGCAACATTGGTAATGTCAATTTTAAGGTCAAAATTCTCAGCCATCACGAACTTTTCAGGCATCATTCTAATGGATAACTCTTTGGCATCAATAATCATTGTGTTTGTCAAAGTCTTTTTCTTGACAAACCTTTTGAATCGCCCCTCTTACGCCTGTTCCTAGAACCCAATCGTTATCTCGCCCAGATCAACCTCAATGAAACGGTCATTATTGTATGGACGATCTTGAAGGACTACCACGGGCCTGTGTACCTTGATCTCTATGACTGAAGTACTCTTTGTTTGTTTCAGATCATGATGCTGAATCAGCTCGTTGTCGAGGAATTTAAATTTTTGGTGCAAAAAAAAGTGAGTCTATGGGTCTAAGAAGGTGAGGACAGGTGTCGAATAGGGGTCGGCATCTGTAATTGACCACAGGAATTTGTCGAAAAAGTAATCTAAGATACGGAATATTAGCTCCTGGGTATAGTAAATCTTGACTGAGGATATGTCTAAAATGAGGTGCGTCTGGCGTTCTGGTCTTTCAAAGGGACAACCAGGACGGTACATTCGACACTCCACTTTAATACCATTTTTTACGAGCTCCTTATTGTATACTGCATACTAAGTATTCTTATTGATACCAAGAACCTCTTGTCCTTGTTGAATGAGTACATCTAAATTACTCAAGATAGCTTTATGATCATATATTGATTCAGGGTATTTCTGTGGGTCGATTGTTCTGGGATACCTTGTGCAGTCGAAGACTTGCACATTAGTGAAGTCAATATTTATAATGTCATGATCAAAGAACATGTCGTAGGTGATGATGTTGCGTCCGACCTGAGTGATAAATATAGGAACTAGCGGGTATAGATGATGCACATTCAATATTGATATGCCCTCAGCGTCCACCTCCAATTTAGTAAACATGATCTTTACAGTCTCGCAAGTTTTTGACGGCTTCTTAACCTCTTCAAATACCATATTCACTTTGTTCTTGTTCAACTCCTTTGTTTCTCCCTCATTCTTAATCTGTGAATAAAGCACTTCATTTTCTTCAGTCGACTCTTGGTATTTAATGTAGCGAAGGAACTTTACCAAGTTGTTGATGGTGTAAGGCTCAAGAAGAAAGAAGATTTTGCCGAGACGAATTTTAACATCGAGCTCAGTATCCTCAATGTTGGGCGAAAACACATCGAACGAGTTGACATCGATCTCGCACAAATTCCCGCTCGACTCATTCCTTAGTATATCCGTGTTAAGCTTCTCAGTTTCCTTGAAGCACAGCTGTGCTAGCCTGATCTGAATCTTGGAGTCATATGTGAAGGACTTGAGATTGACTGTGATCTTTCTTATCTCCAAGATCATCCACTGCTTTTTGTCGAAGTCGAATTCTTCCATCAACAGCGTGTCATCCGTCTTGTGCATCCTAATCTCAATATGACCCAGTTCAAGAGACATTCCGAGTTTTGCATCTCTTGGGTCCTATCTGAGCATCTCTATATTCTTCTGTTAGCTACTTGTCTCTCCGAGCATGAAATTCATCTAAAAATCACTGACGGTTTGTCGATAGCTTATCGCTCTAGTGAATTGATTAAACTCTGTGTAAGTTTGGAACTGAACATGTAGTTCGTTGCCATATCGAGGTTTTATCTAAAGTTACTATGAAAAGACGCATTCATTTACCATAAGCTTTGTAATCGATTTAGACATGGAGGCATAAGAATCCGGAAGAATTAGTTAAGTCTCTGATATCGAAAGGAACTTTTGAGGTACCAGATCTGATTTTTCTTTGTAGAAATAGATAAAGGATCCTATGAAACTATATAAAGAAATATGTATTACTTACCTGACATAATAATGTGATAAGGTTCAAAGTAGCCATTTCTTCTGTTAATCCCCTTGATTTTGACATCAGATCTGAAAGAACTATCTTCAATTAAGCTTTGTTTTTCTGCCAGCAAAAGTTTGAGATTTTCATTGGCATTGTTCTAAGATAAAATTTTGCTCAAGTTAATTAGCCCGTTGTAGACATCAGGTGTCATATTGAGTTAGAGCTGCGGTATCTTGCCCTCAATAGATAAGGCTGGAGGTCGAGTCATCTCGATCCCTTCAGTGACATGATCACCAATAAGCAAAGCTGCACGAGTCTGATTTTAAACTCCGATGTCCAAAGAGAGTTCGATCTCTTTGAGGACTTTGATCTTCCTCTTATCCCCGCCTAGCCACACATATTCCACTGCCACTTTTTCTATTTTTATGCTAAACCTCTCATACATATCAAAGGGGAGGTCTGTAGGAGAGACAGAGTGTTCAGCTTATTTTATCTGCTAGGTTTTTTTATCCAAAGGATCAGGAGTTTTGAAAGATATATTTCCCAGGTAAACAAGCCACATCCTATCATAGTTTTAAGCCTCAAGCTCGTGCTTTGGAATATCAATGAGAGTACTATGAAAAGGTACTTCTAGAACGGGTGATGCGATGTGGACTTTTAGTCTGTAAGACTACTCTTGGAAGAGTTCTTTTACCGAGGTCTTTAAGCATCAATTAATAAAGAATAACTTCTTACCTCTGTTTTATCTTTAAGTGATTGATACTTGTCATAAGCTTAAGCCCTGATTTCATCACTTACATCATCAATCTTGAAAAAATGTTGAAGCTTTGAGAAGGCGATGGCATCGTAACAAATTTTCAAAGGTCTTGATTAGACGTTGATATCGATAAAAGATCCTATGCCCAGGTCCATGATTTTTTCAATGCGGATTTCCCAGAGATTACTCTTGCGCATCTTACTTTCCTCTTGCAGCGGCCAGATAATCTTTTTCTTCTAGGAATCTTTAAAGTCCTTCAATATCCCACTTTCACCTCTTTAAACGAAACTTTCGATTTCAATCCCAACACTCTTATTCGTGATCTCAGTCTTGAACGTAGAATCCCTCTTGATATTGTACTTAACAAGCAAATCAGTCTGATACATCTTGATCGAGTACTTGTCCTTATCTGTCAGTGTGATTGTTCCAGTGCCTTAGCTGACTTTGAGTGAGAACATCACGAGCTAGTTTCTCTCCTCAAGAGTGAAGCCATCAGAAAGATTACTCTCACCTAGCTCATCATCTTTGTTTCCCTCAAGCAATGCATTGAGCCAATCGATTACATTGTCTAGTTCTTCCTTCGAAAGCGCAATTTAATCTGCCTCATCTTCATTGCTGAGGTCTTAGAATTCAGTGTAGCTTATAGTATTTTGAACATCTTCACTATCATTTAGAGGGTCAAACTTTTATTAGTTGGATGAAGTTGGCACATTGCCCCCTTTATTCTTTGATCCGAAACCAAAAAAGTTGCTCGATGTCTAAATTGATCTCTCGGATGGTGTTGTAACCAAGTTATTAGACTAATATCCACCGCCATCATTCTTTTTGTACTTTTTCTTCCTGATCAATTCTAGCACTTATTGGTGTTTCCTATTCATCCCGATCCCGATCCAGCTCTTGATGTCTGCTATCTCATTCGCCTCAACAATGTGCTGATAGAGAAGCTTCTCGTCATCTCTCATTCTGTCAAACTCCACCTCAAACTTTTTGTTCAAGTACCTGTAGACTAATTTCACGAGATGCAAGGCATATTGATGTTTCCTGTCTTGATCTATCTTGAACTCACTCCAACTAGTCAAATGAGTCAGTGCAATTGGAATTTACTTACTAGCCATTTTTAGACCTAATGTCTTTTGTCACACTTTTGAAGGCGAATTGCCACCAGTCTACAACGTTGAAATTAGTTATCTCTTTAGATTTTCCTTTCTCAGAGGCCTTATCGACTTATGTAGATTTACTGAAATCTATCAATTAGGAGTCATCTAATTCATCATCCAAAGCATCTTAGAACACTGTATCACTGCGCATAAGCATGCTTTTGGATTCTTCGCTGTCAAAAATTTGGGAGTGTACACTGAAAAATTGTTAATCGAAATCCTGCGACTCTCCTCCAATATCTTCATCCCTTTGCCTTCTGAGTGACTACTGCTTCTTTGGAGGCGAGGGCTTTATTTGTCTCTAAGATATCGGGATGAATCTAGTAGGCTGATGCAATACGGGGAATATTGGTCGCAAAAATTTATACTTCTTGATTGATTAACTATTATGTTTTTTAAAAATAAAGACATCGGAATTCATACCTATTCTCAAGGAATACGGTGTAAGCCTTGACGAAATCTGCAAGCTTCACCATCACCTCGTATTGATCCTTGGTAAGCGTTATGTTTCTCTCGTGGAAAATTATCTCCGTTGAATACATTGGTTTGTCTCTTTCCAAATTGGTAAGGTAGGTGAATTTGGCATTCAAGTTTACTAAAGAGATAGGGTTTATGTAAAATTTAATGCATACTTGGCTCAATGAAATAGGAAGCTGATTCTATCTTCTATTGATTTAGAGGGAACATGTCAAACATTTCTTTTTCAAAACGAGGTATAAAAGAATCCATTTTTTCACCATGCTCAGGCTTGATGTGAGTGTCGCAAGTATTGACATATACAGCAAAGCCGCTTATAGACAAATGCTTTTAGACTGGTTTAGATTTGTTCTCTGATTTAAGTCTGTCGAAAAATTCGACTTGCCACTAGTCATTAGTGGTCTTTGCACTAAGCTCATGAAGAGAAAAGCCGAGAGAGAAAGGCTTATCCTTGATGGTTATCTCGTCCTCATATCTAAAGTGAATGTTCTTGATGGTCACCTGGACATTATCGATAACCTTAACAATCTTCTTGTACCAGTATCCATCTTCTGTCTTTTCCTTGCCAGACGGGTCCTTACCAGCCTTGACCAGTTTCTGTATGTCCAATAGCTTTTCAGCCATGTTCCCTACAAAATCTTGAATGAGCTCCTGCTTTGACTCCAAGGTCCAAGAATGAATGGGCTCCCATTGGCTTTTAGGGATAGGTCCCAAAACTATAAGCACTGTTTCGAGCAAAAGTTCCACCGGTTGCGAGAAGATATTGAAGTATGAGGGTACTTTCAACTAAAGCTTTTTGATCTTGCTGTGCTTGATCACAAATGGCAGTTTGAGCAGCGAGAATAAGCTGCTCTTGAGCTTTAAGTTTTCCAAATTTACGTTACCGCTTAGGAGCTATCATATGAAAATGTTGAGTCATTTCATGCCTTACCCCAATTTTAAGATTCTTCTTATCTAGTCCTTCGAGGTACTTTCCGACAAGTCCTTCCAGTATTTTCTGCACGTAGCCTTCCAATACCATTTTGATTTATTTTATTATAATTACAAGATATCACAGAGGGATTTCATGGGGTTTTGGGGTTTTGGGG
>VFQS010003583.1_pt1 | contig 11775 bp, 9 predicted proteins | sample 3512361 | NCBI WGS metagenome assembly VFQS01 (sample SAMN10412375, study PRJNA504923) | tailings metagenome | isolation source: Relicate 1 Philex TSF3 active mining | place: Philippines | reverse complement strand
CCTACGACCTCAAACACGTCGGTCGGTGGGACGTCGATAATCTGGGCCACTTCACGCACGGCTTCATCGGTGAGCTGGCCGTACGTATCTTGAGCGATGTAGAGGAGTGCCAAAATAGCACTCCGCTTTTGTGGGTAGCGAGCCAAAATTGCATCAATCTCGGCACCGTGTTGTTGTCGAAGTGACATGCGATTGTCCTACACAATTGAGCGGTTGTTGCCGCTTAGCGATCCACTTCCCCGAGCACGGGGTCCATCGAAGCAATCAGAGCTACCAGGTCTGCCACCAATTGGCCCTTGGCCATGTGTGGTAGTGCTTGCAAATTAATGAATGATGGCGTACGCAGGTGTACGCGGTATGGCTTGGCACTCCCATCGCTCACGATGTAGGTGGCCAATTCACCACGCGGTGATTCAATGGCTGCCATGGCATCGCCACGGGGTGGTTTGAAGCCCTCGGTCCACAACTTGAAGTGATGGATGAGCGATTCCATGCTGTGCGTGATTTCGGTCTTGGGTGGTGGGGCAATCTTGCGATCGCTGGTGACATAGGCCCCTGGACCCATGTCTTTGAGGCGCTGCCAGGCCTGGCTGACAATCTTGACACTCTCGCGCATTTCGGCGACACGCACCAAGTAGCGGTCGTAGATATCACCATTGCTGGCGACTGGCACGGCAAAGTTGTAGGTCTCATAGCCACAATAGGGCATGTCTTTGCGCAGGTCCCAGTCGATGCCGGTGGCACGCAAGCCAGGGCCGGTGTAGCCGTATTGGATGGCAGCCGCGCTGTCGATAGCGCCGATGCCCATGGTGCGCTCTTGCCAGATGACGTTGTTGGTGAGCAACGCTTCGTACTCATCAATGCGACCAGGCATCATATCAATAATGCCTTTGACGGCCGGCAAAAATCCGGCTGGCAGGTCATAGGCCAGCCCGCCCACGCGGAAGTAGCTGGTCATCATGCGTGCGCCCGAGACCATCTCGAAGATGTCGAGAATCTCTTCGCGCTCGCGGAAGCCGTACAAGAAGACGCTCATGGCGGCCAAGTCGAGGGCGTGTGTGCCCAGCCACACCAGGTGGCTCGAGATGCGCTGGAGCTCGACTAGCAACACACGAGCCACAGTTGCACGCTCGGGGACTTCACAGGCCAGCAACTTTTCGACGGCCAGTACATAGCTGAGGTTGTTCGAAAGTGGAGCCAAGTAGTCGGTGCGGTCAGTCATGACCAGCGCCTGCTGATACGTCTTGAACTCCATGTTCTTTTCGATGCCGGTATGCAAAAACCCAACATCGGGTGCTACATTGACGACGGTCTCACCATCAAGCTCGACGACCAAACGCAACACGCCGTGCGTGCTGGGATGGTGTGGCCCCATGTTGAGCACCATGGTCTTGGTCTCACCAGCCAGTGCTGGCTCGGTAATCTGACGCGGTGATGGCACCGACAGTGAATGATCGATGGTTGTCATAGTTCCCTCTTCCGGCATTATTCTTGGGCAAAGGGCTTGCGAGCATAAATCTGCTCGTCATTGATGGTAAAGGCGACCTCTTCGTACCCAAGTGGCACATCTTTGCGCTGTGGATGCCCATGCCAGTCGTCAGGCATCAGGATGCGATCGAGACTGGGGTGGCCATCAAACACAATCCCAAACATGTCGAATGCCTCGCGCTCTTGGTAGTTGGCTGTCTGCCACACGTCCGTCAATGTGGGGACGTGCAGATTGCTTTCGCTGACCCCTACTTTGAGGCAAATGCGCTGCCGATGAGCAAAAGACAACAAATGGTAGACCACCTCGAAGCGCGGCGTGCGCCCTAGGTAGTCAACCCCACACAGATTCTCGAGGAAGTTGAATTCACATTCATCACGCAAGAAGCGTGCGACATCGGCAATTTGTGCCCCTGCTACGTTGAGGACGAATTCGCCGCTACGCATCTCGGGAGCTACAGTGACCGCATCGCCGAATTCGGCGTGTAAACGTGTCAACAATGTGTCGTTATCAATCATTGGGGTGTGCCTCGCTTACACGTGAATGGGCGTGCGGTCGTGCAACGTCCCATCCAACTTCATGCGCTCTACCTTCTGGTGCAGGCGTACGATGCCGTCAATTAGCGCTTCGGGGCGTGGTGGGCATCCGGCCACATACACATCGACCGGGATGACTTCGTCGACCCCTTGTACGATGGCATAATTGTTGAAAATACCCCCACATGATGCACAATCGCCCATGGCGATGACCCACTTCGGCTCCGACATTTGATCGTACAAACGGCGAATGACTGGTGCCATTTTGCGCGATACACGGCCGGCCACGATGATGAGGTCTGCCTGCCGTGGTGAGGCACGGTTGATTTCCATGCCGAATCGCGACAGGTCATAGTTGGCGCCTTGAGCACCCATCATTTCGATGGCACAACAGGCCAACCCAAACAACAGTGGCCACATGGCATTGGTTCGCCCCCAGTTGACCACCGTCTCGAGTGATGTAGTGACAACGCCGAGATCTCCGGCTTTGGTCTCTAATCCCATGTGAGCGCTCCCTTTTTCATTTCGTAAATCAGGCCGACCAACAATACCAACAAAAAGACGCCCATGGCGTACAGCCCGGGCACACCCAGATCACGGTAGACCAGGGCATATGGGAATAAGAAGATGACCTCGATGTCAAACAAAATAAAACTCATCGCCACCAAGTTGAACTTGATGGGGAAACGAGTCATTGCCTCACCGATGGGCTCCATCCCAGATTCGTACGGAGCAAGCTTACGCAACGTCGGCTTTTGGGGGCCGAGAAAACGTGACAGCGTAATCACGAACACCGCAATGAACGCGGCAATGCCAAACATCGCGAGAATGGCAGCATAAGAACCGAGCATGGCATATCCTCAGCAAAACAGTCAAACTTGACCGGGTTTTTTCTCGTCGTTATTATAAGCGACTTGGGGATTGTGTCAAGAAGAACAAACCCGCTACTATCATATGCTATAATGGCGCACATGGCCGATTGGCACCTTTTTCGTGTGCATTTATGCTGCAGGCGGGCAAGGTTCATTGTATCTGTTGCAAGAGGCAAGCCGCATGAGTAATGTTTCGCAGTACCGTTCATCCCGTGGCGAAAAGATCACCATCCAAGATGGCAAGCTCAACGTCCCCAATAATCCCGTGATCCCCTTTGTGATTGGCGATGGCACAGGTCCCGATATCTGGAATGCCAGCGTGCGCATCTTCGATGCTGCTGTGGCCAAGGCCTACAATGGTACACGTCAAATCGAATGGCTCGAAGTGCTCGCCGGCGAAAAGGCCTTCAACGAGACTGGCAGTTGGTTGCCTGACGCCACCGTAGAAGCCTTTGACCACTACCTCGTCGGCATCAAGGGGCCCTTGACCACCCCCATCGGCAAGGGTATCCGCAGCCTGAATGTGGCCCTGCGCCAAATGCTCGACCTGTACGTCTGTCTGCGTCCTGTACGCTGGTTCACCGGGGTGCCTTCCCCAGTGCGTCACCCCGAAAAGGTCGACATGGTCATCTTCCGTGAAAACACCGAAGACATCTATGCCGGTATCGAGTACGTCGGTGGTTCACCAGAGGCCGCCAAATTGCTCGAATTCATGCGCGAAAATTTCCCCAAGGACTATGCCAAGGTGCGCTTCGGCAGTAGCGAAAAGACGCGCGAGTTCAATGCCATGATCGGTAAAGACAACGATGTGGTCGAGGTCGGTATCGGCATCAAGCCCGTCAGCCGCACCGGCTCAGAGCGTTTGATTCGCTCAGCCATCGAATACGCACTGACCCACAAGCGCCGCAATGTGACGCTCGTGCACAAGGGCAACATCATGAAGTTCACCGAAGGTGGCTTCCTTGATTGGGGCTATGAGCTAGCCGAGCGTGAGTTCGGCGACAAGGTCTACACCTGGGCGCAGTGGGAACGTACCAAGAAGGAACAGGGCGAAGCAGCCGCCAATGCCGAGCAAAAAGACGCTTTGGCAAGTGGCAAAATCCTGGTCAAAGATGCCATTGCTGACATCACACTGCAGCAAGTACTCACCCGTCCCGAAGACTTCGATGTCATCGCCACCCTCAACCTCAACGGTGACTACCTCAGCGATGCCTTGGCGGCGCAGGTCGGTGGTATCGGTATTGCCCCGGGTGGCAACATCAACTACGTGACCGGGCACGCCATCTTCGAGGCCACCCATGGCACCGCCCCCAAGTACGCCAACCTCGACAAGGTGAACCCCTGTAGTGTCGTGCTGAGCGGCGACATGATGTTGCGGCACCTGGGCTGGGAAGAAGCCGCTGACCTCATCATCACTGCCATCGAAAAAACCATCGGTGCCAAGGTCGTCACCTACGACTTTGCGCGCTTGATGGAAGGTGCGTCAGAGGTCAAGACCTCTGAATTCGCTGATGCTGTGATTGCCAACATGTAGTTGTTGGGTTGAATTATTGGGTTAGGGTGTGATACCAATAGCCGTGTTAGAATACGGCTATTGGTATCATTTTTGTGTCATTAGGTTACTCAATGATATTCAGCAAATCCCTTGTAGTAGATACAGTTACACGCATGCTGTGGATACTGTTTTTTGTGTGTTCATTGGCGTTGTGTGTGTGGTTTATACAGCCGATAACGACTGCGGTGAATCTTCAGTCTGATCGATATTTTGACCGCTTCAGTGAGCAGGAGCAATCTGATTATGCGGATTTTCGCTGGTCTTTTCCACAATCACAACTGCTGTTTCCACAGCGTTGGGTTGATTTTGCACTGTTTCCTTCACAATCTACTGCACAGATTGTCTCTGTCCATTTCAAGGACATGTATCAGTCGCAAACCATGCAGGTTGGTGGCGTGTATGTTCAATCTGATGCCATGCCACGGCGGTATCATGTGCTAACAGCGCAGTCGTCTGTGGTTGCACTACAGACAAGCAAGGTCTACTTGTCGCCCGAGCAACGCGAGTTAGGTGTGCAAGTATTTGCTGCGAATCGCCAGAGTACGCGGTTGTCGTTTGCCGATATCGTGAGTATTTGGGTACAAATTGTGCTGATATTACTGGCCATACTTGCAGGTACTGCCGTATTACACTATTTGATTGGGGAAGCCACATCGAAATGGTTTTTTGGGGTGCATGCGAGCATGTGGATTGCGTGGTGGTTGACGAGCCCTGTTGGGAGTGGCGAATTCGTGATGGCGTGGGGGTTCGTGGCTGCAACGTTGTGGTGGATGCGTGACGCAGTATCGTTATTGCGCTGGTCATGGTTAACGTATGGGGGTGTGCTTTTTGCGTTTGTGTTGATCCGTGTTGGAGCTGGTTGGTTCCAGTATGGTATGTCTAGTGATGTTCCTTTAGTCAACCACAATATTAACTTTCAATTGCCGATAATCTGGGAACCGTATTGGAGCTGGGGTGTCTGGCTGATTGCCATGTGGTTGCTACGATGGGTGGCAGGTCGTGATTATCTGTTCGACTGGTGGCTCGTGTTGTTCAGTGCTCTCGGTGTATTGGTCTCGGTGCAGAGCAATGGATATTGGCCCGTGCATACGTGGATGTACGTTATCTCCCTAGAGTATCTCGATAATTGGCAGGGAGTATGGGATTTTTTACGTACTTCTCGAGTGGCTATCCCACCGTTGTTGCTCATCATTGAATTTGCCATTCATAATCATACCCTGTTAGAAATCATCTATGTGTGGTTGTTGCCACGTGCCATATTACTCGTCGCCATGCTTTTAGTGGTGTTTAGAGGGATTACGGATTGGCGAGAACGCATGATCCGTGGTGTGGCGTTGCTGCTGTGGCTGTATGCCTTTACATTGGTGAAAACGCTTGACAATTACTTCATCTATGACATTTTGTTTGGGGCGGTACTATTGTTTGCTGTGCATCTTGCCTACCGCAAAGATATCGTACTCTGGCAATGGGCAGTAGTTGGGGTGTTGTTGGTACTGATGGATAGCATGCGCCCGTTTGGCATGGTGGTATTGGCGGTTGTCGGACCATGGTTGTTGTATCGTAGTTGGCGTATGCATAGCTGGCAGGGCATGGTGTTATTGGCTTTGACATTGTGCTTGAGTGTGACTTGGCACGCGCACCACATCATCAACCTCGGGCAGATGAATTGGAGCAATCATACGGGGTATAATGTCTGTAATGCATGGGAATGCCCCATTCCTCCTGATCTGAGCCCAGAAGCCCCCCCAGTTGCTGAGGGGTTGTGGCCCAACATCAACACAGAAGTGCACCAACACAATAGCCAACGGCTCCTAAAAAGTGGTATTGAGTATCAACTCACTCATCCCGATCAAACGTTGCGTCGGGCAGGTGAATTACTGCTGAACATTCTCATCGTACCCTATGAACCAGGTACACCGGCACTAATCGGCAATGGGTGGTGGGTCGATGTGTACCGTATCGCCATGCTCGTACTGATGTTACTCAATGTGGTATTGATGGTGGCATTGGCACGCATGATTTTGGCAGTGCTACGGCGGCGTACGACATTACAAGCTGGGTATTTCCTTGGCAATATGGCCGTCATCATGCTCGTATTGGTGTTGCCGAACCTGACCGAGTATGGCGAGAACTACCGGTTTATTTCTGGGGCAGCCATGTGGTTAGCCGCACTCCCCCCATGGGCCGAATATCGCTCGTTTGTCCGTGCATGGTTGCCTATTCGGTCAACGTGATGTCTCCATCGGCACGGTTCATCATAAAGGTAGCTGTGCCCTCGAAGTAGTGGCGTAACGCATCAGCGATGTCGGCTTCGAAGCCCACTTCGTCGATAGCGTTGAGCATGCAGCGCACCCATGCATCGCGTTCGGCTTGCCCGATGGCAAACGGCATGTGACGCATGCGCAAGCGTGGATGTCCGCGTTGCTCAATATAGCGTGTCGGCCCGCCAAAGTATTGCGTGATAAACAAAAACTGCCATTCTTTGCCTGGTTCGAGATCTGCCGGGAACATGCCGCGCAGCGTAGGGTCTGCGGCAATATTGCGATAAAACACCTCTACTAGGTGACGGAACGGTTCGTCACCACCTGCTCGCTCGTAGATTGTGCGCATGTCTTGATTCATCATGTACCTACTGGATTCCTCCGCCGCATATTTGCGACCAGTGTGCTGAGTCGATGTACGGTGTTCCATTTGGGGGCGATCACAAACAGCACATCGTTTGCGTATACCTGATACACACATTGTACGCCGTTTACTCTGAAAGTACCCGATAATCCAAAGGGCGTGCCAATAGCCCAGGCACGTGCCAATTGATGGAAGATGCGTTCGGGGTAGTACGTGGCAAGCGTGGTACGGTAGCTTTCGGCAATCAATGTGTCTCGGATTGCTACCGTCGCAGCATCGATGACTCCACCCAAGTTGCTCAAAATCTTGATGTTCTTCCAATTTACCTGTTCGATGGATGCGCTTTTGATGTAGAGCGTATCACCAGCACAGACTTGTATGTGGTACATCTGGCCATTGATTTCGACAATCTTCATGGGCGCAATGGGTGGCCCTACATCACGATTGGCAAACAGAAATAAATGGAACGGATTATTTTCGCGGAATCCGGTACCACCTCTACGCATGCTCTGATCGAGCAATTCACGTGCGAGTGTATTGGCGGCGGGGATTTGATTGCCAATCAATTGCCACATACTGGATGGTTGACTCCAATTTGGGACTTCGATGAAGTAGGTGTCTCTGACAAACACCGTACTGAGGTAATTTTTGTCATTGAAGGTAAACGAATTGGTGGCACTCAGTGGAATCCCTGCGTTTTGGTCGATTGACATGATTGCCATCGGCGACATGTTTTCATAGGCGTTGCCGTTGCGTCGCCAGGCAATTTTGAGCAGACGTGTGGCCATGGTGGTGTACGTCGCATCATTGGCGCTTATTGAGTTATCACAGACGAATGGGAGTTTGGGGTTGCGTTTGAGCCAGGCCTCGAGTTCGCCGATGACCCAAGCCGGAGTCACGGCTTTGCCGGGGCAGGTCTTGGTGCTGAAGTCACGGTGGAACTTCAAGAGCTTGGCGGGTGGGGTGTTGAGGCGCAACGAGAGCCCGCCTAGAATGGCAAGGGTGTGCTCCCACACCGCACCACTGGGGCGCGCGTTGTCGTAGTCGCCGACCATCTCGAGCCCGATGGTGTACCAGCCCTTGCTGAAGCTGCCATTGCCAGTACCTGCATGTACCCCGACTTCGCGTAGTGGCGTAAATAGCCATATCCCGTCAGGCGCTGCAAATACGTGTGGTGCCGCCGTCCATCCTAGGCCCGCAAAATATCGCTGCATGCCACGCATGCTCGTCGCTCCCTGCCACTGCGCCACAGTGGGGCGCCAGGTGTGGTGCAACACGACTTGGGTCGGCAGCACTGGCCCAAATTGATACGAAGCAATATATTCGAGCCACTGGGTACTGCTTAGCTTGACGCCGTGCATCGGTGGTGTGCCGCTTAATTCGTAATCGACAACCATGGCATCTGTCCTCCGTGCAATATCTGTATCATTACGAATACTACAAATTGTAGCATATAAATTTGGATTGTGAAGACTCTCGCAAGTGTAGGTTGTCGTGGTTACCGATGATAACGAATCGTGACGTGCATGCCACAATGCCGTACAATACACAAGAAACGGAAAACAATGGGGAACACATGCAAGAACGGATTGCGGTTATTGATCTTGGTTCAAATACGACTCGAATGATTGTGGTGGGGTATGTGGCCCATCAGACCTTCAAACTCCTCGATGAAGTTCGTGAAGCGGTACGTCTCGCACAGGGTATTGACAAAGCAGGCAATCTGAGTGCGAGCGCCATGGCACGTGCCATCAACACGATGCGGTTGTTTCATCAGATGTGCCAAGGCATTGGTGTCGATCGCATCATCCCCGTGGCGACGAGTGCGGTACGTGAGGCAACCAACCGCGAAGAATTTTTGGCACGTGTTCAGGTTGAAGCCGGCTTAGACTTCCGTGTGCTGACTGCCCAAGAAGAAGCCTACTACGGCTATTTGGGGGCCGTCAATACGCTGAATGTGTACGACGGCTGTGTGGTCGACATTGGTGGTGGTAGCACCCAGATTTCGAAGGTGCACCAGCGCCTGCTTCAGACCAGCATTAGTCGCCCGATTGGAGCGGTACGCCTCACCGATCGCTACATCAAGAGCGATCCCGTCTCGGCCCGGCATTACAAGATGCTCCAAACAGCCATTCAAAAGCAATTTGCTGATGTCGCCTGGCTGCCCGGGCATGGTGGTGAGCTAGCTGGGATTGGGGGGACTATCCGTGCGATTGCCGAAATCGACCAAAAACTCACGCGGCATCCCATTGATCGGGTACACGGGCATGTGCTGACCGCTGAGCGTGTCTATGAACTCGTTGAGATGTTCAAGGGGATGACGGTCAAACAGCGTGAGGACATCCCGGGTTTGAGTCGCGATCGTGCTGACATCATCTTGGCAGGGAGTACGATTTTGGCCGAAATCATGCGCAGCGGGCAGTTCACGCAAATTTCGGTGAGCGGCCAAGGCCTACGCGAGGGGGTGTTCTTCGAGGAATTCACCCGCGGGAGCAGTGCGCTCATCCACGATATACGCAGTTTTAGTGTGTACAATCTGGCCCGCATGTACAACTACGAAGCCGTGCATTCGGCCAAGGTGCGCGAACTAGCGTTGTCGTTGTTCGATCAGCTGTACCCGCTACACGAATACGACAATCAGACCCGGGAATTGCTGGGGCATGCGGCGATTTTGCATGATATCGGCAATGCGGTGAATTATTATGATCACCACAAGCACGGAGCCTACCTCATCGTCAATAGTCCTATGCAGGGCTTCACGCATCGTGAAGTGGCGATTTTGGCGCTGTTGGTGCGTTATCATCGCAAGGGTGACGTTTCGCTCGATCAGTACAAATCCATGTTGTTGCCGGGTGATCGTGTACTGGTCAGCCGCATGGCTGCCATTTTGCGCTTGGCCGAGTTCCTTGAGCGTCGCAAAAATCAAGTGGTGCAAGCGTTGACAGTCGAAATTGGCAAGACGGTACGGATTGTGACCATCTCGGCTGGTGATAGTGCAGTTGAGGTCTGGGATGCCAATCGAGCAGCCGGGTTATTTCGCAAAGCCTTTGGGTGTGATGTTGATATTGTGTAGTTAGTGGGTGTGGTTCATAAAAAAGGCGGCAGTACGCATGCGTACTGCCGCTTTCGTGTGATTGAGTTAGGTGTCTCGATGGGGAGGATTGCCCAGTAACACTTCACGTGAGCGCCCTTCGTCGGCTGGTCCGACAATGCCTTGTTGCTCAAGCATTTCGATGAGCTGCGAGGCTTTGCTGTAGCCGATACGGAGGCGCCGTTGTAGCAGTGATGCCGATGCGCGCCGGTGTTGTTGGACCAACTTAATAGCCTCGGGGAGCAAGGCGTCTTGTTCGTTGCTCGACAAGTATTCGGCGATGGGTTGCATTGGTTTGACCTCGGCATCGCGATCCGCATCGGGCGTTACTGTGGTCGTGCTGTGGGGCACCGGTTCCCGTGGATAGACGGGTTGTCGTTCGACCTTGGCGAGCTCGGGCGCAAGCTCGTTGGTGTCGATGCGTTGGGTGACTCGCCCTGTGGCCACCGGCCGGGTGCTAGTAGCATCGGCATCGGTATCGGCATCGGTAGCAGGATCCGGTGGTGGTGTGGCAGTACGCCAGAAGCGCACGATTTGCTCAACCTCTTCGTCGCTGAGGTGAGTACCTTGCACACGCAGTACGCGTGGCGAATCAGCCGCATTGAAGAGCATGTCACCACGCCCCAGCAGTTGCTCGGCGCCCGGTTGATCGAGGATGACGCGTGAGTCGATTTGCGATGTGACGGCAAAAGCCATACGTGACGGGAAATTAGCCTTGATGAGCCCGGTGACCACGTCTACAGATGGTCGTTGGGTAGCGATGATGAGATGGATGCCCGTCGCGCGCGCCATTTGTGCGAGTCGACAAATCAGGGTTTCGACGTCGTCAGGTGCCATCATCATCAAATCGGCTAATTCGTCGATGATGATGACGATATAGGGCATCGTCTCGAGGTCTTTGCGTTCACGCGCCATGTTGCGATAGCTGTCGAGGTTACGCACTCCGATTTTGGCAAAGAGTTTGTAGCGTCGTTCCATTTCACGCACGGCCCACTTGAGTGTGGGCACTACGCGCTCGACCTCTGTGACCACTGGGGCGAGCAGATGCGGGATGCCATTGTAGCCGACCAGTTCGACCCGTTTGGGGTCGACCATGATGAACTTGAGGTCATCGGGGGTATGCCGCATCAGCAGAGCACACACAAAGCAGTTGATGGCCACCGACTTACCACTACCTGTGCTCCCTGCCACCAGCAGGTGCGGCATGCGTTCCATGCCTGCTACTACGGCCATGCCTGATACGTCTTTGCCCAATGGCAGGCGTAGTTTGGATTTGGAGCGATTGAACTCATCGCTTTCGATGATGTCACGCAATGCGACGGTCGACACCGACGAGTTGGGGATTTCGATGCCGACCACCGATTTGCCTGGAATAGGAGCTTCGATACGAATCGACGGAGCTGCCAGGGCTAGCGCCAAATCCTTGTCGAGTGTGGTGATTTTGTTGACCTTGACGCCTACTGCCGGCTGTAATTCGTACTGTGTGACGGCTGGCCCCACATTGATATTGATGACTCGTGCCTCGACCTTGAAGCTGGACAGAGTTTCTTCGATGAGACGTGATTTGGTGCGGTGTTCGTCGTCGCTGATGGTGGCCTCGACCGAATAGC
>VFQS010003581.1_pt1 | contig 11778 bp, 10 predicted proteins | sample 3512361 | NCBI WGS metagenome assembly VFQS01 (sample SAMN10412375, study PRJNA504923) | tailings metagenome | isolation source: Relicate 1 Philex TSF3 active mining | place: Philippines | reverse complement strand
GCAGGTAGGCCATAACCCATCGTCCCCAAACCGCCCGATGTCATCCACCGGTTGGGGCTTTCAAAACGGAAATATTGAGCGGCCCACATTTGATGCTGGCCGACTTCCGTCGTGATATAGGGATCCATATCTTTGGTGAGCGCATAAAGACGCTCAACCGCATATTGTGGTTTGATCACCTTGTCAGAACCGCGATAGGCCAAGCATTTGCGGGCTTGCCATGTTTTGATTTCATTCCACCATGGATCAAGACGTTTGCGATCCGGCGCTTTTTCAAGTGCTTTCCATTCTGCAAGCATGCTTTTGAGAACATGGCCGCAATCGCCAACAATGCCGATATCGGCCTTCACATTTTTATTGATCGATGACGGATCAATATCGACATGAATCTTTTTTGAATGCGGCGAGAACGCATTCAAACGACCCGTAATACGGTCGTCAAAGCGCGCGCCGATACAAATCATCACATCGCAATCATGCATCGCGAGATTGGCTTCATAAGTGCCGTGCATACCAAGCATACCCAGCCATTGCGGATCGGCTGCCGGATAAGCGCCAAGCCCCATCAAGGTCGATGTGATGGGATAACCCGTCAAACGAACAAGCTCGCGTAAGGTGGCAGAGGCTTCGGTACCCGCATTGATCACACCGCCGCCCGTATAGAACACAGGCTTCTTCGCACCCGCCATCAATTTCACCGCGGCGCGGATTTTTTCGATGTCGCCTTCCACTTGCGGACGATAGGTCTTGTGTTGATTGTCCTTCGGACGATCATATTTACCCATGGCGAATTGCACATCTTTCGGGATGTCAACCACCACCGGACCCGGACGTCCGTTTGAAGCCACATAAAAAGCTTCATGTAGAATGCGCGGCAAATCCTCGACTGAACGCACGAGGTAATTATGCTTCGTGCAATGACGCGTGATGCCGACTGTGTCGCATTCTTGAAACGCGTCGGAGCCGATGAGATGGGTCGGCACCTGACCCGTGATGCAGACAAGCGGAATGGAATCGAGCATCGCGTCAGTCAAACCCGTCACCGCATTGGTGGCGCCCGGACCCGAGGTCACAAGCACGCAACCGACTTTGCCTGACGAGCGCGCATAGCCTTCGGCGGCATGAACCGCGCCCTGCTCATGGCGGACCAGAACATGCTTCACCTTTTCCTGATGAAACATCGCATCATAGATCGGCAAAACCGCCCCGCCGGGATAGCCGAAAATATGCTCGACCCCCTGATCCTGTAGGGCCTTGATCACCATTTCCGCACCGCTCATCGTCTCAGTCATTGTCATCTCTCCGTACCGGCCCGTTTGGTAAGTCTGGGGTTCGGCTTCAAGGCAATAAAAAACCCCCTGTTCGGAGGGGGTCGGTTAAGCGCCAGTCTCGGGATTAACGGATTAAAATCCGCCCCGCTCCTGACGCCCCATAACTACTACAAGAATCTTGCGCACCGCGCCTCTCCAATGAATATCGCGCGGGAAGCTAAGCCGGAAGACGCGGATCGTCAAGGGGTTTTGGCGCCTTCGAGAAAAAACGCTTCCACCACTTCCTCCGCCTTCTCAGGCTTCACCCAGATAAAATCGGGCGCTTGATGGCGGAACCATGTGTGTTGGCGTTTGGAATAGGCGCGTGTGTCGGCTTTGCCTTTCTCGATCGCCTCTTCCATCGAGATATCGCCGTTAAGCGCACGGATGATGCCGGGCACGCCATGGGCGCGCATGGCTGGTAAAGCGGGGTCGAGTCCACGTTCAGCAAGTCGTGTGACTTCTTGAGCGGCACCCGCCGCCATCATGCCGTCAAAACGGGCATCAATACGGGCGCGCAAGAGGTCACGATCGGGAGCGAGAAAAATCGAAAGAACCTCGTCGGGCCGCAGCACCGCGCCGCCCCGCTCGGCATGGAAGGAGCGTAGGGAGCGGCCTGTCGCCTCAAAGACTTCGAGCGCACGCAAGATGCGTTGCGGATCTGTGGGGCGAAGATGCGCCGCCGTTTCGGGGTCGCGCTGGGCGAGCCGCTCATGAAGCGCTGCCGGATCGCGCCCCTCGGCCCAGGCGCGCAGTTCCGCGCGAACCGCTTCAGGCACGGGGGGAATGTCGGAGAGCCCCTCGGTCAGCGCGCGGAAATAAAGCCCCGTCCCGCCAACAAAGATTGGCAACTGGCCTTGAGCCTCAGCGGTCGCAAATGCCACCGTCGCATCCGAAAGCCATCGCGCCACAGAGTAATTCAGGGCGGCGTCCACAGTTCCGAAGAGGAAATGAGGCGCCCTCGCCATTTCTTCGGCAGTCGGCCGCGCGGTTATGATAGAAAGATCGCGATAGACCTGCATTGAGTCGGTGTTGATGATCGCGCCGCCGAACCGGTCCGCGAGGGTGAGCGCAAGCGCTGTCTTGCCGCTGGCCGTCGGCCCGGCAATCAGGAGCGCGCGATATGGTTTCGATTGACCCATAAGGACCGATTTCTGATGAGTGATTTCGTTGCGACCCTTGTCTCTCATCCCGACAAGGCCGCCCTGTCCGATGCGCTGCTTTCGAAACTTGCGCAAGCCCTCCCTGAAAACGCGAAAGTGATCAGGCTTGATGGCGCGATTGCCATCGACATCGTGTTTGCGGCCGAGACCGCCAAAGCCGCTGCGGCGTCCCTAGCGCCGCTTGAAAAGGTTCTCAGCAGCAAACCTGTGGATGTGATCCTGCAACCGCTGGCGGGGCGACGGAAGAAACTCTTCATCGCCGATATGGATTCCACCATGATCGAGCAGGAATGTATCGACGAACTTGCCGCCGAATTACGCTTAAAGCAAAAAGTCGCCAAAATCACCGAGCGCGCGATGAAAGGCGAACTTGATTTTGAACCCGCGCTTCGTGAACGCGTCGCGCTTTTGAAGGGACTTGATGCGGGCGTCATCCCGAAAGTCATTTCAAACCGCATCACTCATACATCCGGCGCACGCACTTTGATTTCCACGCTGCGTGGCCATGGTGTTTATACGGCATTGGTCTCTGGCGGATTCACTTTATTCACCGAACCCGTGTCACTTGCTATCGGCTTTGACGAGCATCGCGCCAATCGGCTTGAAATTGAAAATGGCAAATTGACCGGTCAGGTCATGGACCCCATTCTCGGGCGTGAAGCGAAAAAATCTGCGCTGATCGAATTGCGCGATCTCTTTTCCTTGCAAGAGCATGAGACGCTCGCCATTGGTGATGGCGCCAATGATCTTGATATGATCAAAGAAGCAGGCTTGGGCATCGCGTTTCACGCGAAGCCCGCTGTCGCCGAAGCAGCCCATGCGCGCATCAATCACGCCGATCTCACAGCGCTTTTATACGCACAAGGCTATTCGCGCTCGAGCTGGATTGAGTGAATCATTACTCCAAAGGCAGCGCGACGAAGCGGACATCGCCTTGATTATTTGCAATCAAGAACAAGGCCGATTTCTTGCCTTCTTTCTTCAACGCCTCGACGCGTTTCAAAAGATCATCCGGTGCGGACACTGTATCTTGTTGCACCTCAACAATCACATCGCCAGCAGTCACGCGCTTCTCAGCAGCCGCCGCTGAGGGATCGACTTTCACAATCAAGACGCCTTTAACGCCCTCTTTGATTTGAAACCGTTTGCGCAATTCATCCGTGATGCTTGAGACTTCAAGACCGAGCGTCTTTTTCACTACAGGCTCGGTCGATTTTGGCGCTTCGCCTTTCGCGAGTTTTTCACCCTCTTCCAACCGACCCAAAGTGACGCGAATGGTTTTTTCTTTACCCTTCCGCATAACGACCACATCGACCGCCTTACCAACAGCGGTTTGTCCCACAATGCGCGGCAGATCGCGTGATTCTTTTATTGGCTTGCCATCAAACGTAACGATCACATCGCCCGGCTCAATGCCTGCGGCTTTTGACGGGCCTTTATCATCAACACCCGCAACAAGGGCACCACGGGCCGTTCCTAATCCTAAACTTTCGGCAATCGTGTCATCAACACTTTGAATGCGCACACCCAACCAGCCACGACGTGTTTCCCCAAAAGCAAGCAATTGTTCAACAATCGGTTGCGCAAGACTTGAGGGAATTGCAAAGCCAATGCCGATCGAACCGCCCGATGGTGACAGGATGGCCGTATTAATGCCGATCACTTCGCCTTCCATATTGAAGAGCGGTCCACCCGAATTGCCTTTGTTGATCGCCGCATCCGTTTGCAAATATTGGCCATAGGACTGATCGGAGATATCGCGATTGCGCGCGGAGATAATGCCCGCCGACACTGAACCGCCAAGGCCGAATGGATTGCCGATCGCCATGACCCAATCGCCGATTTTCTCATCGTCGGAATTGCCGAATTTAACCGCCACAAGCGGCTTCTCGGGCTTCACACGCAAAACAGCCAGATCGACTTTCGGATCTTTGCCGACAACTTCGGCTTTGAGTTTTTTACCATCATTGAAAATGACGGTGATTTCATCCGCATCGCCAATCACATGATTATTGGTGACAACAATACCCGATGAATCAATCACAAAACCTGAACCAAGTGACGAGGATTTGCGCTGCGGAATCTTTCCGCCATTGCCGCCATTCGGACCATTCGGACCCAAGAATTCATCAAAGAATTCTTGAAACGGAGAGCCCGGCGGAAATTGCGGCATCGGCACGCCATGTTGCGTATCAGCGGGTGCTGTTGTTGCGGCTGAAATATTCACCACCGCATCCATCACTTTTTCAGCAAGACCTGAAAGAGACTCAGGCCCGCGCGCTTCTGCGCGTTGCCCCATGACGAGCACAAGCAATGTGACGAAAACAATTGCCCGCGCCGCATAACCCATAAACGCAACTTTCCGCATTAGCGCCATCATCACGGTCACTCCGTCAAACTGAAAAAGAACCGGCGGTTTTTTGCCGCCGGATCATTTCTTCTCATTCAAATCCGCCCGAAGGGGCACTCGCAAAGGGCATCTTGAAGAAGCGCATAAACTCCGATTCAGGGCTCAACACCATTCGTGTTTCGCCGGAACGGAAGGATTGCTCATAAGCCAAGAGCGACCGGTAGAAGGCGAAGAATTCCGGATCCTTGCCATAGGCTTCTGCAAGGATCTTGTTCTTCTGTGCGTCACCCTCACCGCGCACTTGCTCGGACTTCTTTGTCGCCTCAGCGCGCAAAACCACCACATCACGATCCGCTTTCGCTTTAATCGCTTGCGAGAATTGCGAGCCTTGCGCGCGAATATCCGCCGCTTCGCGCTGACGCTCTGTCTGCATGCGTTGGAAGACCGCCTGGCTGTTCTGTTCTGGCAAATCAGCGCGGCGCAATCTCACATCGACAATCTGAATGCCCAAGCCTTTCGACTGTTCATTCACATCATCACGAATGCGATGCATCAAACCTGCGCGATCCGCACGCACCACAGTTGAGAGCGAAGCATCTGCGAGAATTGTACGCACCGTCGAATTGACGATCGAGGTCAAACGGATATTCGCCCCCGCAACGCTGTTCACGCTTTGATAAAAGCGCAACGGATCGGTGATGCGATAGCGCGCAAAAGCATCAACCACGAGACGCTTCTGGTCCGACGCAATCACTTCTTGCTGCGGCAATTCGAGGTCGAGAATGCGCTTATCAAGCGTGATCACATTTTCGATGAAGGGCAGTTTGAAATAAAGACCAGGTGCTGTGATCGGCGCGCGCGAGATGCTGCCGAACCGGAACACGAGCGCTTGTTGCGTCTGTTGAACGATGAAGGTCGACGACAACACGACAACAAGAACCACAAGGAGAAGGATGCCTCCCACAAATCGAAGGGTCGAGCTCATTTGGGCGCTCCTGCTTTTTTCTGGAATTCACCGAGCGGCAAATAAGGCACAACGCCTTGCTGGCTTGCACCATTCTGATCGATGACGGTCTTTTCAGAGCCCGCCAAGATCCGTTCCATCGTCTCAAGATACATACGCTCGCGTGTCACTTCGGGCGCCTTTTTGTATTCAGTATAAATTTGATCGAAACGGCTGGCCTGACCACTCGCTTCCGCAATCACGCGTTCGCGATAGGCTTCGGCTTCCTGCTGAATCCGTGCGGCTTCACCGCGCGCTTCCGGCACAACTTTCGAGGCATAGGTTTCGGCTTCGTTGCGAGCACGATCCTGATCTTGACGCGCTGCTTGCACATCACGGAACGCATCGATGACTTGCGCCGGCGGGTCAACCTTCTGCAATTGCACAAGACGGACAACAACACCCGCACCATAGGTGTCGAGCACTTCCTGCATCAATTGCTTGACGTCGGTCTCGATGGCACCGCGTTCGGTTGTCAGAATGGCTTGGATGTTCCGCTTGCCGATGATTTCACGCATCGCGCTTTCTGCAACGGCCTTGATCGACGTATCAGGCTCTTGAATGTTGAACACATAATCAAAAGCCCGCGCAGGGTTAATCTGCCATTGAACAGCAAAATCGATATCGACGATGTTTTCGTCGCCCGTCAGCATTAAGCTTTCTTCATTGAGATCGCGTTGGCCCGAACGGGTGCGGCCCTCACTTGAACGAAAACCCACTTCCGTCGTGTTGACCGTTGTCACGCTCGGACGGATCACGGAGCCAATCGGGTAAGGCAAATTGTAATTCAAGCCCGGCTGGGTGGTGCCGACATAGCGGCCGAAAATCAGATTGAGGCCCACTTCGTCAGGGCGCACAGTGTAAAGTCCGCTCGCAAGCCAAAGAACGACGGCACCGAGCCCAATCAGACCGATTCCGCGGCCGCCAAATTGGCCCCCCGGCGCAAAGGATTTGAGACGATCCTGACCTTTTTTGATCAAATCCTCAAAATCGGGGGTGCGTCCGCCGCCAGAACCGCCATTTTGCGGGCCCTGACCCCATGGATTTGGGCGTTTCGGACCCCAGGGGCCGCCGCCTTGATTGTTCCAATTCATTCACTTTTCCCTTTTCAAAACCCAATTCGGGGTTTTTTACGTAATTTCTGGCAGAATTGAGATGGGCATTGCCTGTCGATCCGTCAACGGGCAAGGTTTTGCGACCTCATGTCCCAGTGCCCCGCCTTTCATAGGTCACAATTGTAAAAGCGTGATCGTCCCGCGGGCCTGCTTCATGCGCTTCGCGCGCCGTTTCATAAAATCCTAAATTTTCGAAGGCAGGAAAAAACGCATCCCCTTCAGGTGCCGCATGAACATGGGTCATGATGATGCGATCACAACGATCCATCATTTGCTCATAGACATCGCCACCACCGGCCACCGTGATCTCATCGACACCAAGCGATGACGCCAACTCATCCGCTTTTGCCAACGCCTCATCGATAGAAAACACGATATGAACACCTTCAACCGCAAAAGACTTATCCCGTGTGAGGACAATTGTTTCACGTCCCGGCAATGGTTTGCCGATTGATAAAAATGTTTTGCGCCCCATGATCATCGGTTTGCCGAGCGTTGCCGCTTTGAAGCGTTTGAGATCAGAGCTTATATGCCAGGCTAAACCGTTATCACGTCCGATGACGCGGTTCTCCGCCATCGCGACGACAAAAGTCAGGCGCGCTTTTGGATGAAAGCTCATACCGCCACCGGCGCTTTGATCGCCGGATGCGGATCATAGCCTTCAATCGTGATGTCATCATAAGTGAAATCGAAAAGAGATTTCACTTCCGGATTGAGCTTCAATACCGGCAAGGGCCTTGGCTCGCGCGTCAATTGCAGCGTCGCTTGTTCATCATGGTTGGAATAAAGATGCGCGTCACCAAATGTATGCACAAAATCGCCGGGCTTTAATCCGGTCACTTGCGCCATCATCGCCGTCAATAATGCGTAGCTTGCAATGTTGAAGGGCACGCCGAGAAAAATATCCGCCGAGCGTTGGTAAAGCTGGCACGACAATTTTCCATCAGCAACATAGAATTGAAAAAGACAATGGCAGGGCGGCAGCGCCATTTTATCAAGATCAGAAGGATTCCACGCTGACACAACAAGACGCCGCGAATCGGGATTGCGTTTGATCTCGTTGATGACCCATTGGATTTGATCAACGGTGCCGCCATCGGGCTTCGCCCATGAACGCCATTGCTTGCCATAGACGGGGCCAAGCTCACCGCCCTCATCCGCCCATTCATCCCAGATCGTGACCGCGTTTTTGCGCAAATAATCGATATTGGTTTCCCCCGCGATGAACCACAAAAGTTCATGGATGATCGAGCGCAGATGCAGCTTTTTGGTTGTGACCAAGGGAAATCCCTTCGAGAGGTCAAAGCGCATCTGATGACCAAAAACCGAGCGCGTGCCGGTGCCGGTGCGGTCGCCCTTCACAACGCCCTCGGCCATCACACGGCGCAACAGATCAAGATAGGCCTGCATCGTCTTTATCGATTCTCCCGGGAATGAGGCCGGACCTTAGCTTGTCTTTCACCGAAAAGGCAGATCGGTTTCTTCGTCGAACGCGGCGCTGTCCCCAATCGAATGCGAAAAGGAGCACGAAAAGGGCGGGCAGACCCCATGTTTAAGCCCCGCTCTTCCGTTTCTCGACCGGACACCTTATATTGGGATCGTTCTCGCAAGAGGACTATGACGATAAACTGTCATCGAAATAAACCTTTCGGACCCGGGGGCAGTACCCGGCGCCTCCACCAGAACCCGTTCCGGCGTGAGCCGAATAGACGGGCTCTGGCGGGGGCGAACCAGGATCGACGAGGGTGTAAAGGGTGGTCTTTCGTCCGGCATTGTACCACCGTTATCGGGCTAAACTTATAGTTGCCAATGACAACTATGCTCCGGTTGCCGTCGCTGCGTAATGCAGTGCCAAGACCGAAATCAAAGCCCTTGCGCTTAGCCGCGTAAGGCGGGGCCCGGAGGCGCCTGGCAACAGAAGCCTCCACTTTTGTTTTTGAGGGGGAACGCCGATAGTTCTGGCGACAAGTGATGGGCGAAGATCTGATCCGTTACGATCTGATGGTGCAGGACGCACTACGCGGCGTAGTTCGTAAAGTGCTTCTGGAGGCTGCAGAAAAAGGCCTTCCGGGCGAACATCATTTTTTCGTGTCTTTCCGCACGAAGGCCCCCGGCGTCAAAGTCTCGACCCGTTTGGTGGAACGCCATCCCGAAGAAATGACAATCGTTCTTCAACATCAATTTTGGGATTTGAATGTCACCGCCACTCATCTTGAAGTGGGCCTTTCTTTTGGCGGCATTCCGGAAAAATTGGTGATCCCCTTCGAAGCCATCACAAGCTTTTGGGATCCTTCTGTTGATTTCGGGTTGAAATTCGAATTGGCAACGGCTGATGCGGCTGACAACGACGCCACAGACGAAGCCACGCAGACTGTGGAAAATGCAGGACCCGTTGCAAAACTTCCGGCATCAGTTGAGACAAAAGACGATTCTGTGGAACTCGCCGCCACAAACACATCAGAACCGCAAAGCGGTGCTGAAATTGTAAGTCTCAGCGCGTTTCGTAAAAAGCCATAGATAAGATCGCATCGCGATGGCTGACATCATCTCGTTTCGCAAAGCCAAAAAATCGCTTTCACGCAAAGCGCATGATCAGCAAGCCATTGAAAACCGAATTCGCTTCGGTCGCACAAAAGCGCAAAAAGAAAATGATCGCCGATCAGAAGAAAAGCGAGCAGCTCTTCTTGATGGTATTAAGCGCGATGATCCGAAGAGCGAATGACAAGCGATCTCGTCAAACATTCAGTAACGATTGCCGGCCATCGGACGAGCATTTCATTAGAACCTGAATTTTGGAGTGCGCTACGCGAGATCGCCAAACGCAACAACAGAAGTCTTGGTTCGGAAATCGCGGCGATTGACGCGGAACGCGGCACACGCAATCTCTCCTCGGCGATCCGAGTGTATGTGTTGAAAGCCGCTTTGGCGCGAGAGCCAGGCTAAGGCGTCGGCACGACCGGAGGTGTCGCTTGATCCGGCGCTGTTTGGTTCGGATTTAATTTCTGCGCCTCCAGTTCTTTAGCCTTCAGCTCTTCAAGAATACGTTTGGTCTCGGCTTCCTCTTGCGCTTTACGCGCTTCTTCCGCCAGACGCGCCTCTTCCGCTTCGCGCTTGGCGCGTTCAACAAGATCACGTTCAACTTTTATCCGACGCGCAAAAAAAGCCCGCTCACGCAAATCCGATTCTTGCGCCTCTATCCGCGCTAATTCACGCGCAACTGCGCGTGTCGTCAAAATATTGGTGAGATTGGTTACATCGACATCACGAGCGATGAAGCTCGTGGTTTGCCCTTTGAGCGTTATGATCGCTTGTGGTGAGGGTGCCGTCCAATCTTTCGGCACATCTTTGGTGTCGATCACAACGCGGCCATCAATTTTGAAATTACGCATATCGAGGGCCAGATTGCCCTGCAGAGATTGCGTGCCTTGATGGGCTTCCAAGGGACCAAAACGAACGACACCTGATGACGCCGTGAGCGGCGCTGAAAGTTCTGGCACTTGCAACGCTCCGCTTGAAAGACCCGTCGTCACCATGTCGGTCACGCGTTTGAGTTCGGGCGGATCACGCTCCCCATCGAGGGCGCGTGTTGTGTTGGCAAGTACAGCGAGATCAAACCCTGGAACCGTGAGGCCGGATATTTTTAACTGTCCACCGCCGGAGAGCGATGCAGCAAAAGCGGATAGACTTTCTCCCGATCCGCCTCCATCAAATTGAATGTCAGCGCTTCCACCAAGCCCCGAACGTGGAAAGAGATCAGACAGCGCCACACCTTTAATGGCAATCTTTCCAAGATAGGTCGCGAGACTTCCCTGTCGACGTAGCGTCAAAGATCCTGAAAAAGGAATATCAAAAACTTGTGCGTCAATGGATCGGAATTCAAGCGCATCTGGCTGCCAGAGAATTTCAGTTTTCACCTTCGAAAATTTCGTGCCGAAAGCCGTATCAAGACGATCAATTTGCAAAGTGATCATCGCGTCGAGTGGCGGGGGTCCCATTCCCGAAAAGCGACTCGACGACCAAATTGATCCGGACACCGGATCTGCAAGAGGCCCCGTGATCAAAGATGTAATCGCCGTCAAAGATAAAGCATCGGCTTTGAGATCGCCTTCGATCTTTGCCGCTGACGTTTTATAAGTGAGCGCGCCTTTTATTTTCTGCCCAAGAACCGAAGCATCAAGCGCGTTCACTGCGACGACATCATTATTGGCGTCCAAAGACGCTGTCGCTGAGACGGGTAGTTTCATCGTTGCGTCAGGAAGAGGCATCCCGAGGGAAACAAGAAGCGGTGCAGCATCTAATGTATCAAATTTGATTGGACCACTCACATGCGTGGATGATGGATCAATTGAGACATTCGCTGTTCCATTGATGCCCGCGATCTGACCTTCAAGCGTGAGCCCTGTTGAGGCTTGCGGATTACTCTTAAGATGGAGATCAAGACGCGCACCACCAACGAGTGGTAAGGGCAAGAGATTTGCCCCGGCTTGCCGCAATAGGCTCGCGGCATCGGTTGACGCGATCTTCGCCGTGATATCAAAATTGGATCCTGCATCCGCAAAACCGAGACGACCATTGCCATTGATTGTCGTGGACGCAAGCGTGCCATCAAACGCGACTCGCACAGTATGGGCCGCATTCGTTAGTCGTTCTGCACTCACAGTCACATGGGCTGGACTAATAGAGCGCGCCCGATCTGTGATGATGTTTGTCACGTGTCCCGGAAATAATTTACCGAAGAGAATTGAAAGCGGCGCCATATCGGGCGCGTCAATCATCGCTTCAACTTTTTCACCTGCAGCGGTCAAACGTCCGCTCGCTTTCACCGTCGCGCCTCCAA
>VFQS010003580.1_pt1 | contig 11780 bp, 9 predicted proteins | sample 3512361 | NCBI WGS metagenome assembly VFQS01 (sample SAMN10412375, study PRJNA504923) | tailings metagenome | isolation source: Relicate 1 Philex TSF3 active mining | place: Philippines | reverse complement strand
CCGACAAGGTGCGTCCGCAAGACTCTAAAGATCGCATCGACCTCACCGACGTGCCCTTGGTCACCATCGATGGTGAAGACGCGCGCGACTTTGACGATGCGGTGTATTGCGAGCCCGCCAAAATTGGCAAGGCCAAAGCTTGGCGTTTGTTGGTGGCCATTGCCGACGTTAGCAACTACGTTGAAACCGGCAGCGCCATTGACATCGATGCCTACGACCGTGCCACCAGCGTGTATTTTCCGCGCCGTGTCATTCCCATGTTGCCCGAAAAGCTCTCCAATGGTTTGTGCTCGCTCAACCCCGAAGTAGAGCGCTTGTGCATGGTCTGCGACATGCTGATCACGGCCAAAGGCGAGATTCATGCGTACCAGTTTTATCCGGCCGTGATGTACAGCCATGCGCGCTTTACGTACACCGAAGTGGCCGCCATTTTGGCCAACACGCGCGGCCCTGAGGCCATCAAGCGCAAAGCAAGAGTCAATGATTTGCTCAACTTGCACGACGTGTATCGGGCCTTGTTGTCGTCACGTGCTGTGCGTGGCGCAGTCGACTTTGAAACTACCGAAACACAAATCATTTGCGACGACAACGGCCGCATTGAAAAAATTGTGCCACGCGTTCGCACCGAAGCACACCGCCTCATTGAAGAGGCCATGTTGGCGGCCAACGTGTGCAGTGCCGATTTCATTCAAAACAGCAAGCACCCAGGTTTGTTCCGCGTGCACGAAGGCCCCACGCCCGAGAAGAAAGATTTGCTGCGCAATTACCTGAAGTCTTTGGGCTTGCCTTACACCGTCAGTGACGAGCCCAAGCCCAGCGAGTTTCAGCACATTGCACAGGCCACCAAAGAGCGGCCCGACGCTCAGCAAATTCACACCATGCTGCTGCGCTCCATGCAGCAAGCCATTTACACCCCCATCAACAGCGGACACTTTGGCTTGGCCTACGAGGCTTACACACACTTCACCAGCCCCATTCGTCGCTACCCCGACTTGCTGGTGCACCGTGTCATCAAGGCCATCTTGGCGCACAAGAAATACCAGCTGCCTGCCTTGCCATTGCCCGGTGAGGCGCATGCCAAATTGGCCAAGCGTTTGCAGAAAAACAAAGCGGGCGCGCAAATGGACGATGCACCCCGCATCAAAATGTCGCCCGCTGAGCAACAAGCTTGGGAGGCTGCTGGCTTGCACTGCAGCGCCAACGAGCGCCGCGCCGATGAAGCCAGCCGCGATGTCGAAGCTTGGCTTAAATGCAAATACATGCGCGAGCATTTGGGCGAAGAGTATTCGGGCGTGGTCACCTCGGCCACCAGCTTCGGCATCTTTGTCACCTTGGACAATTTGTACGTAGAAGGTTTGGTGCACATCACCGAACTAGGCGGCGAGTACTTCCGTTTTGATGAAGCCCGGCAAGAGTTGCGCGGTGAGCGCACTGGCATTCGTTATGCCATTGGCACCCGCGTTCAAATTCAGGTCAGCCGCGTCGATTTGGACGGTCGCAAAATTGATTTCCGTTTGGTGAATCCTGCGGAAGAATTCAGCCCACGCCAAATGCGTGAAAAAGGGCCAGGCAAACAAGGCGGCAGTCGCAATGACGGTGGCATGGCTCGTGGCGCTTTGTCTGGCGCTGAAGGGTCCAAATCCAAATCACGCCCGTTCAATGCTCGCAAAGCAGAAGGTGGCAAACCAGCCACCCGACATGGCAAGGTCAGCCCCAAAGGTGCGCCTTCCAAGACGGCGGGTTCAAAAAAATCAAGTCAAGCACGCAAGAGCCGTCGTTGAAGCCGACAGCTTTGCCAGACCCAACCCATCATTTTTTTCATTTAAAGATTTAAGCAGGAGACAACATTCATGACAAGCACATCAAAAATTGCCATCGTCACAGGCGCTGGTTCTGGCATTGGCAAAGCAACGGCATTGGCCCTGCTCAAAGACGGCTGGTCTGTGGTGTTGGCTGGCCGCCGCTTGGCCAATTTGGAAGAAGTTGCGGCTGAGGCCAAAGCCTTGAATGCCCATTACCAAGTCTTGGCTGTGCCCACCGACGTCACCCAAGAAGACTCCGTAGCCAACTTGTTTGCGCAGTGCGTTAAAACCTTTGGTCGTGTCGATTTGTTGTTCAACAACGCAGGCGTCAGCACGCCCGCCATTCCATTGCCCGAACTCAGTCTGGACATGTGGAAAGGTGTGGTCGACACCAACCTCACCGGCATGTTCTTGTGCATTCGCGAAGCCTTCCGCGTCATGAAAGATCAAAAGCCCATGGGCGGCCGCATCATCAACAACGGTTCTATTTCGGCCACCACACCGCGTCCGTTTTCGATTGCTTACACATCCACCAAGCATGCGGTGTCTGGCTTGACCAAAACCGCATCGCTCGATGGTCGTCAGTACGACATTGCCGTGGGTCAAATTGATGTGGGCAATGCTGCAACACCCATGGCCATGAAGATGGCCAAAGGTGTGCCTCAGGCCAACCTTGAAATTAAAGCCGAGCCCTTGATGGATGTGGCTTTGGTGGGCAGCTCCGTGGTGTACATGGCCAGCTTGCCCTTAGAAGCCAACGTGATGTTCCACACGGTGATGGCTACCAAGATGCCATTTGCGGGCCGCGGATAAGCGCTGCCAGCTTGCCCGCTGTGAAGCTGGGCAAGTTGTATTCATCGGCTGCCAGCCCGTGTTCAAACACAGCGGTGCAAGCAGCTTCAAAATCGCCCATGCCTTGGGCCATTCGTGCGCCTAGCAAACCCGCCAGCACATCGCCCGTGCCGCCCGTTGCCAAGCGTGCATTGCCGGTGAAATTGACGGCAGGCACTTCACCTGATTGGGCAATCACGGTGCCAGAGCCCTTTAGCACAACGGTGCAGTGCAGGTCTTTGGCCAAAGTTTGCGCCGCACTGAGGCGATCGTGTTGCACAGCGGCACTGTCTGAACTCAGCAATCTGGCCGCTTCAAGGGGGTGCGGCGTGATCACGGTGCGCTTGTTGCGAGTGGCGCGCTGACGCAGCAAATCACGCAGCCATGGGTCTCGAGATATGGCGTTGAGCGCATCTGCATCTAAGACCAAGCTCACGCTGTGTTGAAGCACTTGCGGCAAAACTTTGACCACCGCCATGCCACCGCCGCACCCACAAACGATGACACCCTGTTGCAACTGCACTGCAGAAAATTGGCGCTGCATGATTTCTGCCAAACGAGGCGCAGGCGCCATGGCTGAAATGTTTGCAGCAGTGTGGTGATCGGCTTCTAAATAACAAGCCATGACTCGGCCTGCACCTGCGTGCAGTGCTGCGGAAGCGGCCAAATCGACGGCACCCGTCATGCCCATGCCGCGAACTTGCACGGCTTCGCCGCCAATCACGGTTACGTCGCCAAAGCTGCCTTTGTGGCTTGCGTGTTGACGCTTCAGGCTGGTTTGCAAGCGGCTGTTCAACTGGGCCGAAGCTTTCAGCTTGAGTTGCAAGTCGTCGCTGCCCAATGTGTCTAGCCAAAGCGTGCCGCATGCGTCTCGGCCGTGCGCTGTGATGCAGCCTGGCTTGGCAGTGAGAAGCTGCAAAGTGTGTTGCGCTTGGATGTCTTGTGGCACTGTAGATTTGTTTTGGAATTGCCCCGTGTTGGCATTCAAACCAGAGGGGATGTCGACAGCCAAAACATCTGCACCCAATTGGTAGAGGCTGTGAATCCAAGCTTGCATGTCTTGCGTTGTATTTGAAGCTGAATGCTCAGAAGCTGAACGTTCAGAGGCTTCAGCTGTGCCCGATCGCAAGCCTATGCCCAGCATGGCATCGATGCACAAGTCTTGTGGACCAACCTCAGACTGCGTTGGCAGTGTTTCTTGAATTGAGAGGCCCAGCGATTTGACTTTGTTCAAAGCATTGGCTGCATCGGCTGGGCGCTTGGACAAAGGCTGCCAAAGCACCACCCGAACCTCTTGACCCCATTGGTGCAAATGCGTGGCGGCTTCTAAGCCGTCGCCCCCGTTGTTGCCTGGCCCACAAAAGATCCAATGGCAGGGCGCAAAGGGCTTGATCGCCATGGCCAATTTGGCCACGGACAAACCTGCTTGCGCCATCAAGGTGGGGCCGTTTTGAATGCGCGCGCTGGCCACATGCTCGAGTTGGCGAGTTTGCGCCACATCGAACAGCGCCAGGGGTTCTTGCCAGCTGAGTTTTTTCAAGCAGACCTCAATGCAGACTCAATCACCCAAGAAATGTTCAAGACATCATCGTCTTTCATGGGGCCTTGCCACACCATCAAGCTGCTAGGCAGTTCGCCCGCTTGATGCATGGGCAATGACAGCGCGCAGCCATCCAGCATATTGACCACACTGGTGTTGCGAAGCAACAAGCCATTGGCGGCAAAGAAGGCGTCGTCTCTTTCTGCGCCTGGTGCCACACTGGCCAATGTCGGGCCATGAATGGGCAAGGTGGGGGAGAGCGCTGCATCAAACCCAAGCAATGCCGATTGCATCCGAGCGATCCATTCTGCGCGGCCAGCTTGCAAGTCCAAATACTCAAAGGCCTTCATGTTGGCGCCTTTCAAAATACGGGCAGCCACACGCGGGTCGTATTGGGATTCGCCTTTTGCCAACAAGTGTCGGTGCCATGTGTAGCTTTCTGCGGCACTGAAGCCGCCTGTGGCCAAGAGACTGGGCAAAGCATTGAGTTCAAGCAAAGGGATTTCAAAAATCTGAGCCCCCGCTTTTGAAAGTTGGCTGAGGCTTCTCTCCCAGGCGGTTTGGATGCCCGCTTCGAGGCCATCCAGCATGAGGCTGGTCGGCACCGCCAAGCGGTACTGCGACAAGCTGCGCGAAGACCGCGCCACTTTGCGTGATGCCAAAATTTCATGCGCCAAGATGGCATCACGCACGCTGCGCGTCATGGCACACACGGTGTCCATGGTGGTGGACAAAGGCACGGCGCCCTGCGTGGGTACTAGGCGGGCTGTATTTTTAAAGCCGACAATGCCATTGAGAGCCGCCGGAATGCGAATAGACCCCCCTGTGTCCGACCCCAGGCCAATGAAGGCGGCACCTGTGGCCACAGAGACGGCTGCACCCGATGAGGATCCGCCAGGCACGTGGCCTTGGCCGTTGCTCACAACGGCTTGGTCCGTGATGGCATCCCAAGCGACAGGGGTGCCGTGGTGCGGGTTGTTGCCCACGCCCGAAAAGGCAAACTCGACCATGTTGGTTCGGCCTAAGAATGCCCCGCCGGCTTGCTGCAGTCGGGCCACTGCGGGGCAACTGGCTTGAGCGACTGCGGCCCCTTGAAGCACCGTGGAGCCGGCCAAGGTGGGGCTGCCCGCCACGTCAAACAAGTCTTTAACCGAGAAAGCCAAGCCTTTCAGCGGGGCCTTGAGCAGGCTGTGATCTTGCAACAGGGCTGGCGCTTGGGCGGGTTCCAAGTCTAAAAAGACTTTGTCGCAAGCGGCGCTTCTGGCCAAGGCCTGGCTTTTGTCCCATTCGGCCGTGGGCGTTGTTTGCTGGGCAGAGAGGGCTTGAAGGGTGGCAAACAGGTCTTGGCGCATGGGGCGGGTGGGTGTGTAAAGAGTGACGGGAGTGTGGGCCGGGTTGGAAAAAGTACGTTTTGGGATGCTATACTCGACAGGTCTTGCAGGAATTTCCCTGCAAGTAAATCGCAAACCGGCTCCTTCAAGGTGTTGGTTGTTGAGCAAAGTCCTGTTATGGGGCTAACGCCAGCAACCGATGTGTGAGCCGATTTTAGACCCAACCTTCGGAGAAACAATATGTCCGTTACCATGCGCGAAATGCTGGAAGCCGGTGTCCACTTTGGTCACCAAACTCGCTTCTGGAACCCCAAGATGTCCCCCTTCATCTTCGGTCACCGCAACAAAATCCACATCATCAACTTGGAAAAATCGTTGCCGATGTTCCAAGACGCATTGAAGTTCGTCAAACAACTCTCTGCAAACCGCGGCACCATCCTCATGGTGGGTACCAAGCGCCAAGCCCGTGAAACCGTGGCAGCTGAAGCTCAGCGCGCTGGCGTTCCTTATGTCGACCAACGCTGGTTGGGCGGCATGCTCACCAACTTCAAAACCGTCAAGACTTCCATCAAGCGCTTGAAGGACATGAAAGCTCAGCAAGAAGTCGGCCTCGACTCTTTGAGCAAAAAAGAACAGCTCATGTTCAAACGTGAAATCGAGAAGCTTGAAAAAGACATCGGTGGCATTCAAGACATGGCCACTTTGCCTGATGCTATTTTCGTGATCGACGTGGGTTACCACAAGATTGCCATCTTGGAAGCCAAGAAATTGGGCATTCCATTGATTGGCGTGGTGGACTCCAACCACTCGCCCGAAGGCATCGACTACATCATTCCAGGTAACGACGACTCTTCCAAAGCCGTTACTTTGTACGCTCGTGGCATTGCAGACGCCATCATTGAAGGCCGTGCCAACGCCGTTCAAGACGTTGTGAATGCTGTGGCCGCCGAAGGCGCAGACGAATTCGTTGAAGTGCAAGAAGCTTCTGCTTAATGCCCGCTCAACCAGAGAAAAGGGGCTTCTTGCCCCTTTTTTTTAACCTGAGTTGCACTGAGTTTTTATCAATTTTTATTTAGTTCGAACCTTAATTCGAAGACGAAACGGAGAAATCAAATGGCTGCTATTACCGCAAGCATGGTCGCAGAACTGCGCGCTAAAACCGATGCCCCCATGATGGAATGCAAAAAAGCTTTGACCGAAGCCGAAGGCGACATGGCCAAAGCAGAAGAGTTGCTGCGCGTTAAATTGGGTACAAAAGCTGGCAAGGCCGCTTCCCGCGTGACCGCTGAAGGCGTGATCGTTGCTTACACAGAAGGCAACACGGGCGCCATGCTAGAAGTCAACTGCGAAACAGACTTCGTGACCAAAAACGACAGCTTCTTGGGCTTGGCCAATGCCGCTGCCAAGTTGGCCGCTTTGCACAACCCAGCCGACATCGCGGCTTTGGGTGAATTGCCTTACACACAAGACGGCTTTGGTCCTACATTGGAAGAAGTTCGCAAGGGCCTGATTGGCAAGATTGGCGAGAACATGAGCTTCCGCCGCTTCAAGCGCGTGGCCGGTGGCGCCCAAATCGCTACTTACTTGCACGGCACCCGCATTGGTGTGTTGGTGGAGTATGAAGGCAAAGAAACAGCGGCCAAAGACGTTGCCATGCACGTTGCCGCTATGAAGCCTGTGGCTTTGACCAGCAACGACGTGCCTGCCGACCTGATCGACAAAGAGCGTTCAGTGGCCACAGCCAAGGCCGCCGAGTCTGGCAAGCCTGCCGACATCGCAGCCAAAATGATTGAAGGTTCTGTTCAGAAGTACCTCAAAGAAGTGTCTCTGAACAACCAAACTTTCGTAAAGAACGACAAGCAAACCGTTGAGCAAATGCTCAAAGCCGAAGCCACCCAAGTCAAAGCCTTCACTTTGTATGTGGTGGGCGAGGGCATTGAGAAGAAGGTTGACGACTTTGCAGCCGAAGTGGCTGCTCAAGTGGCCGCCGCTCAAAACGCAGCTTAATTTGCTGCTGTCGGGGTTAAAACCCGGGTAAACAGGGTCGCCCGAAAGGGCGATTCAACGCTAAACTTAAATCTGTCTTTACGAGGAGCCCACCATGACCATCGCCCAACCAGCCCACAAGCGTATTTTGCTGAAGCTGTCAGGCGAGGCCTTGATGGGGGACGATCAGTTTGGCATCAACCGCGCCACCATCGTGCGCATGGTTGAAGAAATTGCTGAAGTCACACGCTTGGGTGTCGAAGTGGCTGTGGTCATTGGCGGCGGCAACATTTTCAGAGGTGTCGCAGGCGGCTCAGTGGGCATGGACCGTGCCACGGCAGACTACATGGGCATGTTGGCCACGGTGATGAATGCCCTGGCGCTGGCCGACACCATGGACAAAGCGGGCCTCACGGCGCGCGTCATGTCGGCCATTGCCATTGAGCAAGTTGTCGAACCCTATGTGCGGCCCAAAGCGCTCCAGTATTTGGAGGAGGGCAAGGTGGTTATTTTTGCTGCCGGCACCGGCAACCCCTTCTTCACCACCGACACGGCTGCGGCCTTGCGCGGTGCCGAAATTGGCGCTGAACTGGTGCTCAAAGCCACCAAAGTTGACGGTGTTTACACGGCCGATCCCAAAAAGGACGCCGCTGCCACGCGTTACAGCAAAATTTCATTTGACGAGGCCATTTCGCAAAATCTCGGCATCATGGACGCCACGGCTTTTGCGTTGTGCCGAGACCAAAAGTTGCCTGTCAAAGTGTTTTCGATTTTCAAGCATGGGGCTCTCAAGCGAGTGGTCATGGGCGAGGACGAGGGCACTTTGGTGTATGCCTAATTCTTGACCCGCCACTGAACCTGAATCTGACCCTGAATCTGAACCTAAATCATTAGGCCCCGGAGAATCTCATGAGCTTAGAAGACATCAAGAAAACCACACAAACCAAAATGGACCAGTCCATTGCGGCTTTCAAAAACAACCTCACCAAAATTCGCACAGGCCGTGCCAATCCGGCCATCTTGGACACCATCCAAGTGGACTACTACGGCTCTATGATGCCCTTGTCGCAAGTGGCCAATGTGTCCCTGATCGACTCGCGCACCATCAGCGTTCAGCCATGGGAAAAAAACATGGCTGCCAAAATCGAAAAGGCCATTCGTGAAAGTGAACTGGGCTTGAACCCGGCCTCCATGGGAGACCTGATTCGAGTGCCTATGCCGCCCATGAGCGAAGAGCGCCGCAAGGAAATGACCAAACTGGTTCGCACCGAAGGTGAAAATGCCAAAATTGCGGTTCGCAATTTGCGCCGTGACGCCAACGAGTCGGTCAAGAAATTGGTCAAAGACAAATTGGCTTCTGAGGACGAGCAAAAGCGCTCCGAAGCAGAAGTGCAAAAAGTCACAGACAAGCACATTGCCGAGATCGATCAATTGGTAGCGGCCAAAGAACAAGAGATCATGGCCGTTTAAGGCCTTGAACTTGACGTCATGCATCGAATCAAGACCCCCTCCAAGCTGGCCGGCTGATTCGATGCTCAAACAACGCATCATCACTGCGCTTGCCTTGCTGGCTGTTTTATTGCCAGCCCTGTTTGCCGATTCACCGCACCCCTTTTTAATTCTGTCCATTCTCCTGATTGGGGCAGGCGCTTGGGAGTGGGGCAACATGAATGGCATGTCGCCTCGGCAATCTATTCTTTCGGGCGTCATTTGCATTGACCTCTGCGCCTTTGCTTGGTGGGCTGGATGGACCACGCACACCGACGCTTGGGTTTGGTGGTTGGCGGGCGCAAGCTGGGTTGGCCTGACCGCTTGGATGCTTCAACGCGGTGTTGAAGGTTGGTCACGTTGGCCCAGAGACTTGCGGTGGATTGTGGGCCTTTTCATGCTGTGGTTGGCGTGGTTGGCCATGGCGCAAGCGCGCACACAAAGTGTTCAATTGTTGTTGTCCATTTTTTGTGTGGTGTGGGCTGCCGATGTGTTTGCTTATTTTTGTGGCAAGGCACTGGGTGGGCGCATCATTCGTCGCAAGCTGGCGCCTGCTGTCAGCCCCGGCAAAAGCTGGGAAGGTGCCATCGGCGGCATGCTGGGCGTTTTTCTGCTGGCTTGGATTTGGATGCAACTGGAGCAAACGTATCAGTGGCCAGGCCAAAGTTTGTTCACCCAAATGATGTCGCATGGCGTATTTCTGTGGGCACTCAGTTTGGTGTTTCTCACCACCATGAGTGTGGTTGGCGATTTGGTCGAATCTTTGGTCAAGCGAAGTGCGGGTGTCAAAGACAGCTCCAACTTGTTGCCGGGTCATGGCGGTGTGCTTGACCGTTTGGATGCCTTGTTGCCCAGCCTGCCCATCGCGCTGATGTTGCTCAATTGGCCCGTTCCTTCATAAGTTTTTGCCATGACACAAAACATCACCATCCTGGGTTCTACCGGGTCTATTGGTACCAACACTTTGGATGTGTTGTCGCGCCATCTCGATCGTTACCAAGTTTTTGCGCTAACGGCATCTGTGCAAGTCGAGGCCATCTTGGCGCAGTGTGTCAAATTCAAGCCGCGCTATGCAGTGATGGCGCAAGAAAATGCGGGCCGCTTGCTGGCCCAGCGCGTGAAGGCCGAAGGCTTGGCCGTCGAGGTGTTGTGGGGCGCCCAAGCACTAGACACTGTGGCATCTCATCCTGATGTTAATGCGGTGATGGCCGCCATTGTGGGTGCCGCAGGCTTGTCACCTTGTTTGGCTGCAGCGCACAGCGGCAAACGATTGCTCTTGGCCAACAAAGAGGCCTTGGTCGTTGGCGGCGATGTTTTTTTAAACGCTGTCAAAAAAGGTGGAGCCGTCTTGTTGCCCATCGACAGCGAGCACTCCGCCGTATTCCAATCGTTGCCAGAAGAGCCCTCTACTTGGGCCGATCGCATCGAACAAATTATCCTCACTGCATCGGGTGGCCCCTTTAGAACGCGCGCCATTGAAAGCTTGCGCGATGTCACCCCAGAAGAGGCCTGCGCGCACCCCAACTGGGTCATGGGCCGCAAAATCTCGGTCGACTCTGCCACCATGATGAACAAAGCGCTAGAAGTCATCGAGGCGCGTTATTTGTTTGGTGTGTCGCCAGACCAGTTGAATGTGGTGATTCACCCGCAAAGCATCATTCACTCCATGGTGAAGTACAAAGACACCTCGGTGGTGGCGCAGCTGGGCACCCCCGACATGCGCGTGCCCATTGCTTACGGCTTGAGCTGGCCCCAGCGCATTAGCTCAGGTGCACCCAGCCTTGATTTTCACAATCTCAAGCCCATGACCTTTGAAGCCATTGACGACCATGGCCACGAAGCACGTTTTCCGGGTTTGAAGTTGGCATGGCAGTCTCTGAATGCGGCACCTGGTACCTGCGCCGTTCTCAATGCGGCCAACGAAATTGCAGTTGAAGCCTTTCTGAACAAGCAAATTCGGTTTGACCAAATTCACCATGTCAACACCGAAACCCTGGCCCAAGTCACACCACCATCGCCGCAAAGCTTGCCCGATCTGTTGGCACTCGATGCCCTTAGCCGTGCACAAGCTTCTACCATCGTGCGAAGATTCGCAGCACCTTGACGTTTAATCAGAAACCATCGCGCTCGTGTTGACGCTCCTTGCTTTTTTATTCGCACTGACGGTGCTCATTGCTGTGCATGAGTATGGGCACTACCGTGTGGCTGTGGCATTCGGGGTGCCTGTGTTGGTGTTCTCCATTGGCTTTGGCAAAGCCATTTACACATGGCGCCCTCGCAAGCAGCACCCCGGTCAAAACACTGAATTTCGAATTTGTGCTTTGCCATTGGGCGGCTTTGTGCAAATGTTGGACAGTCGCGAGGGCAACGTGCCCTCCGAACAATTGCCATTGGCCTTTGACCATCAAAGTTTGAAGGCGCGTGCCAGCATTGTGGCGGCAGGGCCGTTGGCCAATTTGCTGCTGGCCGTTGTGTTGTTCACAGGATTGTCTTGGTGGGGTCAGCCCAAGGTGCTACCTGTCATTGGCAAGGTAGAGGCCGGCGCTGCAGCAGACCAAGCGGGCTTGATGCCAGGCGATTTGGTCTTAAGAGTGGGCAATCTTGAGGTAAGAGATGCCAAGCATTTGCGGGCTTTGATTCGCGGCGAGATGTCTGCAGAAGAGGCCGCGTCCGACGCAGCAGCAGATTCTTCAATCAATTCTGAAAAAGGCGCCGTTTGGGAAATTGACAGGCAAGGTCAACGCCTCCAGTTGGCGGTCAAGCCTGTTCTCAAAGCCTTGCCAGGTCAACCCGAATCCAGTG
>VFQS010003576.1_pt1 | contig 11787 bp, 9 predicted proteins | sample 3512361 | NCBI WGS metagenome assembly VFQS01 (sample SAMN10412375, study PRJNA504923) | tailings metagenome | isolation source: Relicate 1 Philex TSF3 active mining | place: Philippines | reverse complement strand
TATTTTGATGTTATTAATGCTATAAATTTATTTGAATATTCAGGAGCATCTGACAACGGTATTATAAATTATGTAATAGTTGGCGGTGGTGGTGGAGGTGGTGGTGGAGGTTATAGTGACTCTACCCAAAAAGGAGCTGGTGGAGGTGGTGGTGGTGGAGGTCAATATCAATTGGGATCAACAAATTTGTTATTTAACAGAAAAATAAAAATCACACTTGGTGTTGGTGGTGCTGGTGGTGCATATGGCAAAGTATCAGGGGAATCTGGTGATTGGGGTAGAGATGGTACAAGCTCTGTCCTTGACATGACTGATGTTGTTTTCACCGCTTTGGGAGGAAGTGAAGGTACAGGAGGACTAGGTGCACCAGGTAGTTTTGGGTTTGTTTATGGAGGTAATGGCGGTAATGGTGGTGGTTATACAAGTGGAAGCACAGTTGGACAGGGAGGTCAGGGTAAAACCGATTATTATGCACAAAATGGACAAAAAGGTTCTTCGTCTACAACTACGTCAACTAAAAAAGGCGGAGGTGCTGGCGGGGGATGGGGTTCCGGTTATGATTTAAATAATGGATATAGTGGTTATGAAGCAGAAGGCGCAGGTTTAGGAACAGTCACTTTTGCAGACGGAAGTACATTAGATACAAATTTTTTATTATGTCAAGGAGGTAATGGTGGTGGTGGTAAAGGATCGACAAGTATTGGTGGCGGAGGTGCACCAGGGAAAAATGGTGCAGGCAATGGTGGTCAAGGTGGTTATAGCAGTGGCAACGGAGGTCAAGGTGGTTCAGGATGTATATTGATTTATTATGATAATACACAAAAAGTACAGGTTAATACAGGTTCAACAAGTTTGAATGTTAAAGGTAATGCAACATTTTATAATGATGTTAAAATACATAAAATAGTAGATGGGTTGACCGTAGAGGGTAATGTTTTAATAGGAAATGATAATATTGAAAGTAATGTTAAAAAAATTTATCCTGTTGGTGAATCAAATAATTTTTCGTATATTGCTATTTCGGAGGATATGAAATATCAAACAGCTGTTTCTTCTGATGGATTAATTTATAGATCAGAAGATTATGGTGAAACATTTTCTTCGAATGGAATATATTTATCAGTCTATCAAACATCTCCAACTGTTTATGAACCTCAAACAAATCGTAAATGGACACAAATAGCTATGTCATCAAATGGGAGATATCAAGTTGCTTGTATTTATTATGGTTATAATGATACAGCGCATAACAATATTTATGTTTCATCTGATTATGGGTTTTATTGGTATGGAACAAGTTATTATAAATCAGGGTCTATTGCTGCAAATTGTGTTGCTATGAGTTCAAGTGGTCAGTACATATTAATAATGGGTGGTGATGATGGAAGCGATCAAAATGATTGGATGTTGAGGTCTACAAACTATGGTGCTAGTTTCTCAGTTGAATTTGCAAGTACAAGTGATAATGCAGGACCATCTAGTCTGGCAATGAGTGAAACCGGACAATATTCTATTAATTGTTATAATAATGGGGGTACAGATGGTTATTCGAATGATTATGGTGATAATAGATCAGCGTTTAGTGATATAAATATTTATTCTAGTGCTATGAGTGGTTCATCAGTTTATATGACTTTAACAGCACCAAGTGCAACATTTTATGTAAAGGACATAACCCAACCCCCCGGAACAACACCTACATTTTATTATACTTCTGTTAGTATTAATGGAATATCACAATCCGAAGTTAAATTGCCTTATACTGTTAAATCTGTTTCGATGACAAAAGAAGGTAGTTGTCAAATTGGCGTTGCAACAGATGGCACAATTTTATTTTCTACTGATTATGGTTTTAACTGGTACAGTATATTTGAATTAAGAAATGTTTCTTGGACTTGTATAAAAATAAATCCAAATGTTACTAGTGTTTATGACCTAGAATTCGTTGCAACTTCGACGGATGGTATTTACAGTTATAGTGCGTTGAAAACTAGTATAATAAATCTAAATGGTAGCATGTATATAACTGATTCGTGTAGTGCAAATTCATTTTACACAACATCCGATTACAGAATTAAAAATGTTATGAGTTCTTCAATAAATAGTGATCTTTTATTAGATTTGAATCCTGTTAAGTATTTCAATAAATCTAACAAACACGTAGAATATGGATTTATTGCACACGAAGTTCAGCAATTAATACCAGAATTAGTAGAAGGAAATAAGGATGATGAATCATATCAGAAACTTAATTATACTGGAATAATCCCGTTCTTAGTGAAAAAAATACAAGAAAATGATAAAACAATTAAAGAGTTGAAAGAGAGAATAGAATATTTGGAAAAAACAGATGAATAATTTGGTAAGTAGATTAGAGTACTATTATATGTTATTGTTTCGTTTATAAAATAATATTATTACCATTTCAATAATAATATGATTCAATTTAATTTCAATATTCCGGTGTGTGTTTCTTAAATAAACATCCTTTACTATCGAGGTTTTTAATATCCGACACAATTGCAGGATTTTGGTTCGCGCAATTAGACATCCATATTTTAATAATACAGAAATTCTTTTTAGGTGAGATGGTAATCCCTGTTACATTGGCAACAAATGATGCTTGTTTACTGATACTATCCCCTACAAGGAGATAAGTTAAATCTTTCCATACTTCATATACATTTTTGTTTACTACTTTATATGAAAAACATCCGCCGTTTCTATTCTTTGGATCTTCCCACGCAGGGAAAACACCATCTCTCATTAAAAACAACATACAATTCTGCACTAAAATATCCGGCAACGTTTCGGTGAGGGCAATTGTTTCTTCTACTGTTCCAAATGTGTAGATCTTTTTATAACTCTTTGTGCTCCAATCGGTGTCATGTGGTAAATGAGCCCATAAACACCAGCTGTCAGATAATTTGTGGAATTCTTCTTGGGATTGAATAATTGATGAATTAGTTTCAATACTTGTTGTCATTGTAGTTTGAAGAGATACCATCTATAATATATTAATTCAATTTTTTTTAAATAGTTTAATTAATATATTTATTTTTTATTTGATATATGTTTTATTACAATTATAATTATAATTTTACATAACTGTCGTCCATAGAACAGCAACTTCTACTTATTGTAGATTCATAAGAACTCGCATCGTTTTTCTCCTCTTCTTGTGTAGTGCAGTTACTTTCTTCTAAAACATTAATAATTCCTTGGGTTTTAAAACGCGGAAACATATCCTCTTCATAAACCCTATATTCCTTTTCCTTAAATTCATCAACATTACACCCGTCATCATTTATTTTCAATACTTTCATTTTACATAAATCTAACATATTTACATTATTATCAATTATTTTTAACATATAATTATTTTCGTTTATTTGCTTTAAATGTTCCTTATAAACATGATTATAATGTTTTCTTAAAAAATATTTGACAAAATGTCGACAAAACTGATTACCTACAACAAAGTAGTTGTATTTATCGTTAGAAAAATCTATTTTGTATATTACATTATCACCGAAGTCGTTACCATTTTCGCTGATTACAATTTCCGATAATATAAAACTAGTTTGAGCCACTTTATAATCTAAGTTGTCGGGAATTTCGTTATATATGACTTTGTTTAACTTACCATTTTCTGCAATATTTTCATAATCTGTGAATACAATAATGTCAAATGTACCCTCAAAATGTTCTTTTAGTCGCTTCAAAAATTCTAATTCGTCTCTTTCAAAAAATTTAGTTGTTACACCATTTTTTATGAGTTTTATATCCTTTTTAACCATCTTTTCTTTAAGCCCAATCTCTTCTAAAAATGGATAGACCTTTTGTGAATAATCATATAATAATGGGACTATATGAATTTCAACATTTTTGTAGAATTTGTTGAAGAAAATTTGGAATTTGCTGAATAAATAGAGAGAATTGTAACCTATTATATACATCATAGATTTGTATTCTTCTGGATAATATTGTCTTAAAAATTCATGGGTTATTATAGTTCCTATTATAAAACTCGTAAATGTTGAGCAATACATATTATCTTGTTTATAGATATTATATATTTATTTTTAAATCTATTTAACTTTAAATCTATTTTTTATTCTTTTTCAAAACCATTTATTTACATATTCTGGATCTGTACTACCAGTTGGTGGTGATTTTGTTGTTGTTTTTTTATTCTTACCATTTGTTGTAATTACTGCTTTTTTTGTTCCGTTTGTTTTGCTAAAATTGTAGTCAAGTGTTCCTGTTGTAGCTTTTAACCCAAAAATATAGAGCAACATACTTATTATAATTGTCATCAATATAAATGGGACAAACACTATGAACCAAGCAACTGTTTCTAATCCTATATTACATAAAATATTTAAAAGTATTGTAACCATTACCATTACAATAAATTTCATCATAGCTGTATTATAGAATCCTTTAACTGTGTCTATAATAATCTGCGTTAAAGAGAAAACTAAATATATTAGTGATGGAGCACATAATTCAAACATTACCAAAGTCTTATATTATATTTATATTTTATTTCTTTTGGAAAATAGGTTTGGAATTCTTGAAATAACCAATTTCTTCATCTGGATCTCCTGACGAATCAATAGAGTAAATTTTTCCATTTACTTCGTTGTTTGTATAATATTTCTTACCTTTAATTTCAATTTCAAATACTTCTTCTTCATCTTCATCTTTTTCTTCTTCTTCCTCCTTTTCTTCTTCTGTTTCTAATTCTTCTTCCTCCTCAACTTCTTCCTTTTCTTCTTCTTCTAATTCTTCCTTTTCTTCTTCAACTTCCTCTTCTTCTTCAACTTCCTTTTCTTCTTCAACTTCTTCTTCTTCTTCTTCTTCAACTTCTTCTTCTTCTTCTTCTTCAACTTCTTCTTCTTCAACAATATCTACCTTTTTAACCTTAATAACAGGTTCAAATAATATTTCTTCATATTTCTTAGTAGTATCCTCCTTTGAAGTATTTTCATCAATAACTGCATCTACAATCTGAATTGAAATATTTTCATTTTTAGTTACAGGCTCATTATATCCCATTTTTTCTTCACAATACATAAGTTCATATTTCTTATTTTCAATACAGATTTTTTCATTTTCAGCTTTTAAATGGTCGAGTTGTTTCATTAATTCCATTTTTTCAGTTTCAATTTTTTTCATATTTTCCTCTAATAAAACAAATTTGTCAAGCAACGAAATATAATTTTCATAATTGGAACCACTAATTGTTGCCCTTTCATCTACTAAAATTTCTTCATTTATAACACAACGAAATTGAGTTTGTTGCTTAGTGACAATAGGCAAATTCATTACTGCATTACATGTACTCTCATATAAATTATAATTTTCAACAAAATTTTTCAACTCTTTATTTAAATGTTTGCTCACAGCATCTGCAATAGTGATTTGCAATTCAGTCAAGTCGTAGTTAATTTCATTAATATCAATTGGCATTTTATTTATAAATCAATATATAACTATTTATTTAATATGATTTAAAAATTAATTTATTTATAACATATAAACAATGAACGCCCAAGAATATGCCGTCTGCATAAAAAAAATCGTCTATTGTACTGACTATACCAAAGAAAAGGCTGAAAGTCTTATGAAAGAACACGACAACAATCTTGAAAACATCCTTATAGCAGAAAAGGATCAAATTAACAAACTTTTAATTACTAGATATACGGAATATAATATGGAACAGGCTAATAAAAAATTAGCCGAATTTGATAATGATGTAAAAGCCGTTTTTAATGATTACAACAAAATTGTTAATGAACGTATACATTTACTTCTCTCTATAACCAATTTTACAGAGGCAGTTATTAAAGAAAAAATGAAATTATATAGGAACAATTATCAAAAAGTGTTGGATGATTACAACGACTTCCAAAATAATAAAATTCAGTGTATTATGCGCCAAACTGATTATACCGAGGAGTTTGCAAAGGAGAGATTAGATATCCATAAAGGAGACCATATTGCAGTAATCCGCGAATTTATGGGGATTACTGAAAAAAAGGCACCAGAAAAAATTGGTTCGTTGAATCAGGAAATATATAAACAAATTAGGGGAAAATTGGATACGTCTATGAGAGAATATAATGAGAGAAAGGAGAACGCAGATAAAGCAAAAGAGATTGTTAACTAGGTTTTATATTAGAATTTTTAATAATATATATTTATTTTATTTGAATAATATATATTATGCCAAAACCTGTGCGTTCTAACATTTACACTTACCAAGTGGGTAATTCAAAATCCATAAACCGTTCATATAATTTTATTAATGCACGCGATGGAGGACAAGGACCTGCCTTTTTTTGGAATAATTACTGGACTTCATTTAGACCTGGACCACCTGTAAAAACAACAATTGAAGTAGACAATTTAGTAATTGGCTCTGGTATTGGCGGAACATATATGGCTGCTCGTTTAACTAATTTTAAACCAACTGAGTCACTTTTAGTAGTAGATAAATTAAGTAATTATGGTGGACTCCAAACAAGTACACAAATTCCTGGAACAGATACTTTTATTGATTTAGGACCTATAAGGTTTTATGAAAGTATTCATCCACGTGTATATTATCTCTCACAAAAATACAATTCTCCATTAATTGAATATCTTCCAGATGCAACAGGACAAGTTTGTTATTTAAGAGACAAAAAATTTGACGCTGCAACTGTTTTTCCAGATTCAGACGAAGTATACAATATTCGTGAAGATGAAAAAAATGTCAACCCTTTTCAAACGCTGACAGATAATTTGATTGAATTTTTTCCAGAACCAGAAAAATTGGCAGAATTGGAAACCAGAATCCAACTTTTTAAAAATGTCCCATATAGCAGAGCTGTTTTCCAAACATTAGCTCAACAAAATATATCACAAGAAAATTGGCAAAGAATTAGTGATATTTTAGGTTATAATGACCTGTTGTCTGTAAAAATTAATTTTATAATAGATTCTTTGGAAACTCTTTCTTTGACTAATAAAGGAAGTAAACAATATCGTTTTAAAAATGGTTACAGTAGCTTAACAGAAACAATTGCGTCAATGAATAATTTACAAACAATCGATTTTGATAGTTTAAATCCAAACAGTTTTGATACACAAAAACAAAATACACTTTTCAATACAGCTGTGTTAAATGTAGAATTCTCTCAACCAAAACAAATGTGGGAAATACAAATTGGACAAGTTGCTGTTACAAGTCCAGAAGAAATAGATTATACACCAACTGCTGTTAAGACAATATATGCAAAAACCATTTATAGTACGATTCCTTTGTTATATTTAAAAAATATACATAAATTTAGTAATTCTTATTTGAATTTATGCGAAAACAGTTTTGTGAATTTCCAGATAATGAGAGTGTTTTTAAAATTTGAAACAGATTGGATGACTGAAATGGGTATTGGATTCGGTAAATCTGTTACTACTCTTAACGGCGCACAATTGATACATTATGCTGATAAAGTTTTAATGTTTTATTCATTCAGTACTCAATCATCGAAATTATATGGTTTATTACCGGATGATATTCAAATACAAAAAGAAATGATAGCTCCTGATGATAGGTTACAACCATTTATTGATGAATGTATAAGTATTATATTAAAAAGTTACGGTATCGATACTTTGCCAAATATAAATGGTGTTGCATATGCTTCATGGATACATCCTATTCGTTGTTATTCTGGCAGAAATTTACAAACATTATCTGGTGAATCTCTGTATGACAGTTTGATGAGTATTATGTTTCCTTATGGACAAAATGGGAACTTTTATGTTCTAGAAAACAATTCATCGTTTAATGCTGCATGGTGTGAAGGTAGTTTAGAAATAGTAGATTTTTATATGAATTTGATATATGGTCAACCACTTTTTGGTGAAACATTAATTAAATAAAGTAATAAAGTATTTTAATAGTTTATAATAAATTTCCAAAATATATATTTTATTTGAATAATATATATATTATAATGTTTAAAAATTTACAAACCAGCATAATCAAGGTTTTTTCTGGTAAAACTTTAATGCAACGTACAATGATTGTTTTTACATTTATTTTATTTATCTGGTTAGTCATGTTTTTGTTTAAGAGGGTAGGTATTATTGAAGGATACACCGCATATAATCCTGATCTTGTTAATTACAAAAAATTAATAACTGATAGCGAGGCAGCAATACCAGCATTAGAAGATAAAGTGAGAATTGAAGGCGATGAACTTTACAACTTAGATAAATTATTACAAGCAGTAAAAGTAGATTATGATTTACAACCGGAAAATAGTAAATATTCTGATGAATATTCAAGAATAAAAAAGGAAATTAGTGAAAAAGAAAAAATTTATCTTGCTGATAAAAGAAAATTAGAATCTTCTAAGAAAGCATTAGAATCAAACAAAAATAAGTATAATCAAGCAGTTAATTGGCTCAAAAATATACCAATTTATAAAGTAGCATCTAGTTCAAACCAATCCGTTGTTAAAAATGGTACTAAGGTTTTCTTCGATTACGGAGCTGACATGGTTATATTTAAAAAATACAATATAGATGGATATCCAGAAGGCGACCCTGTACCTAACATTTCATTTGACGGAATATTAAACAGAACAGTATTGTCTAATGACAAAATCGGCGGTTATGCTAATAAATTGTCTAATTATAAACAACCCAACAACAAAACTTTTTGGGCGGATATAAGATTAGTGCCAGCTGAAAAAAAATAATATTACATAGCAGCAGTCAACCCGAATTTTTCAGTTAATATATTGGATTTTGTTTGCGGTTTTTTGTATGCATTTTTTTTAATTTGATAACCATTTGATGGAATTACTTTATTGTTTAAAATAAAATCGTCATTATCTTCGTGTAATTCTGGTAATACGCGGGTGAGTGGTTTATCGACAATTAGAAAAAGCCTTTCATTTTTAAGAAGTGATCTATACTCTTGAATTGACAAGTTACCATAAAATTTACTAAGCATATAATATGGATTTGGTGCAGGTTTAATATTTTTCGTGTAATTATAGATTTTTGAATAAATATGATTTAATAAATGGTAACGTTCAAATTTCACAGAACTGTCAATATTTTCTTCCATCAAATATGCAGTAGCACATTCTGGACTGCAAAAACATCCATAAACATGGTATGTGTCTTTAATATAATGTTTTGGAACATAAACAGGTGGATTATCAAACTCACAAGTACACCAAAAACAAGCAGATTTTTTATCACTCAAATTATTAGTATGCAAATTGTGTTCTAATTGTTTTAATTTACGCCAAATTTCTCTTATCTCATTAGTTTTATTAGTATATTCGTAATCTTCATCATAATCTACGCAATTATTGGTTTGAACATTTCCACCTGTGTTGCTATTAATAGTCAAGTTATAATTTTTAGAGTCATTACCAAACTGGGTTTCAATAGTATCAATATTTGTAGTCTTTTCATAAAAATAATTTGTAGATTTGTTATTATCATTCATATTATTACTTCCTTCGCCAAAATCTAGAATTTCATAACCAACCTCATCCTTATTGAATGATTCTAATCCACAATTAGTATTATTTTGTTGATTTAAAATAGTATATCCAGATTGATTATTTTGCATTATATCTTTAATAGTGCATTTCAAAGACAAAATAACATTAGGTCGTTCTTGTTTTTCTTCTACAACCGGAGCTTGTTGTTGAACGATTTTTCCACCCTTCGGTTTTCTTCCTCTCTTTTTTGGAGGCGGTTTTACAACCGTATTCTCATCATTAATATCTGTCAAACTTGTATTAAATTTTTCACTATTTATAGTTTGATGGGATTCATCCTTTTCACTAAACAAAAAATTTATTTCTTGATTTTCACTAGTACCTGCATTTTTCATTTCCATGTTAGCGTTTTCTTTATCTTTTTGTTCTTGAATAGCTTGTAATTCCTTTTTAGATTTTCTACCTCTTTTTTGTTTTGGTGGTTGTTGTAGTGGTTCATCGTTTGGTTGGTTCATCTATGTTTATATTTATTTTATATATAAAAATCAATTTAAGTTGTTTTTAAAATATATAAAAGACGTATCTTAACTGGTTTTATAACACATTCTACAAACTGGAACATACATATCACTCCCTATTAGGGTTTGCTCTTTTTCATTTGTAATACGCATCGAAAATATTCCAGGCGTACCATCTTTACATATTGAACATAATGAAGTCAATTTTTCAACCTTGTCGCATAATGGTATCAAATCGAGTATTTGACCGAATTTTTTTCTTTCAAAATCGCCGTCTAATCCACAAACATAAACGTGTTTTTTATATTTATTACTAATCATCGAAACAACTACATCATATAAATCGGGGAAGAATTGTCCTTCATTAATTAAGATAACATCTGCTGTTTCAAGCTCATTATGATATGCTGAATTCTCTGTGTCCCATAAATTTTTTAGATTAAACGTTTGGATGCAAGGAATCATTCGTTTATCATGAGTTGATAACAATTGATTGTCATAACGGGTATCTGCTGCATAATTGATAACGGCTACTGGAATACTACAAAATACACATTGTTTGTAGATTTCGAGGAGTTTCGATGTTTTCCCGGAATACATACTTCCAGCAATAATTTCTAGGTAACCACACTTATTTCTTGAATTCATATTGATTTGTTGTGTTTTATACATTTATATATTCTAAAATATATTAATTCAATTTTTTTAATTTATTTTTCTATAAAATTATAACAAACAATTTAATTAATGTAATTAATGTAATAATTATTTAAATATAAAAACATTTAATTATTAATAAAGTTAATATAATAATAATGTCGAAAATCCCATGGACGGAAGCATATAGACCTACACAATTTGACGATATCGTTTTAGACCCGTTAAATAAAAAAATTTTAAAAACCATTATAGAAACTTCCTATTTTCCAAATCTTTTGTTTTATGGTCCACCTGGAACAGGAAAAACCACAACCATTATTAATCTTATAAATGCATATCAAGAAGTATTAAAAATTAATGGATGTGGGCTTACTATTCATTTGAACGCATCTGACGAAAGAGGGATTGATATTATTCGAAATCAAATTAGCAGTTTTGTTAATTCCAAGTCGTTATTTAATCAAGGAATGAAATTTGTAATATTAGATGAAGTAGATTATATGACTAAGAACGCACAACAAGCTTTACGTTATTTATTACAAGAATATTCTAATAGTGTGCGTTTTTGTCTTATATGTAATTATATTAGTAGAATAGATGAAGGATTACAAACAGAGTTTTTTCGTTTAAAATTTAATCAATTGCCGCAGGCCGAAATAGTCGGTTTTTTGAAAAACATTTGTGAAAAGGAGTGTTTAAAATTGGATGACAACGCGCTTATTAGCATTCAAAAAATATATAACTCTGATATTAGAAGTATGTTGAATTTTATGCAATCAAATCAAAATTTGTTGAAAGACGGTTATGAAATAAAAATCATAGACAATAATGTATGGTCCAAGTTATATGAAAATATTAGACAAGGTGAAACTAATGTTGAGTTGACAAAATTTATACAAAACATTAGTATCCAATACAATATTGACAAAAAAAATATAATTAAAGATTTTTTGAATTATATTATTCGTAACAAAGAAGATGTTGTTAACAGTAAATTTTTATGTTTTGTTGAAAATATTATGCACATCCAAGAATGCAAAAACACACATTATATAAATTATTCGCTATCGTCATTATCAAAA
>VFQS010003573.1_pt1 | contig 11790 bp, 12 predicted proteins | sample 3512361 | NCBI WGS metagenome assembly VFQS01 (sample SAMN10412375, study PRJNA504923) | tailings metagenome | isolation source: Relicate 1 Philex TSF3 active mining | place: Philippines | reverse complement strand
CACATTCATTCTTTAGAGATAACAAATCAGGGTGTTGATATATTATATAGCGCATATATTGATGCAGTTATGGAAAAGGGTAATTTGATAGAGGAAAAGGCAAGAAATATAATTTTTAGAAAAGAGGCTGTGACAGAGTTGATGAAGAAACTATCAGAATTAGAGATAAAGATGCTTTTAGACAAGCACGGAAGAGGTTATGCAAAATATCCGGATAAATTAATTCAGAAACATATGGTGGTTACTTCAAAGGGCGTGAATATAGATTTTGACGCATTTAGAAAAGATTATTATGTTACTAAATTAGAGCTCAAAGAAGAATATTTAGAGAGTGAAATAAGAAGGGTATGTAGAGAGTATATGCTTGGTATATTATTTATAGCAAGATATTACTTTAAAGGTATCCCGACATTTAGTTGGTGTTATCCTTTCCATTATGCTCCTCTTGTAAGCGATTTATATACTTATTGTAAGGATGCTGATTTAGAATTTAAATTTAACGTTGATAGACCGTTAAGTATGTATGAAAGTTTATTAGGGATTTTACCACCGTCATCTTTTCATTTACTTCCTCACAGTGTAAGAGAAGGCTTAAGAGACAAGTTATTGATAGATGTGGATTTTCTGGAGGAATTTGAGGTAGATTTAGATGGCTGTCAACAAGAGTATGAAGGAAAGTGTATATTACCAAATGTGGGGTATGATAAGTTGAAATATTTATTTGGTATGGTAGAGTTGAGTGAAGATGAGAAAAGGAAGAATACAATTGGAAGCATATATAAGTTTTAAAATTAAGTTTTAAAGAAAAGTTTAATAATATCTAAAATGTCAGGTTTAGATATTATCATAGATCCAGAGGTAAATCAAAATACTCAATCATATTATGTGATACAAGAGTATCTTAAAAAAGTCCCTGTAAAGACAATTATTGAAATTGGTGCTTCTTCTGGTGGTGGAACTACTGAGGCATTAATTAAAGGTATTACATCAAGATTTCATCCCGAAGGAATAAAAATGGCTTCAGTTGAGGTTAGTAGAGCAAGATTTAAAAACTTAAAGGAAAGATATAGTGGTTTATCATTTTTTACACCTTATAATATAAGCAGTTTACCATTATCAAGATTTCCAACTGAAGAACACGTTGCAAAATTCATTAGAGAAACAGGAATTCACGGAGGTAATGTAGAGGTTGTATTAGACTGGCTTAGACAAGATATTCAATATGTTAAAGACAATAATTTTGATGTTAATGGTATCCAAAAAATAAAGCAAGATTTTGGAGTTGAAAAGTTTGATTTAGCGGTTATAGATGGGAGTGAATTTTTAGGAGACGAAGAGTTTTATGAATTACCTGATTGTGAGGCATATTTCTTGGATGATATATTTGTTTATAAGAATTGGAATTCTCACCGTATACTAGAGAATGATAAGCGTTATGTCAAACTATTTGAGGAGAAGATAAGGGGAGGAAGTAGCTTCTTTTGCAAGAAGGAAATAGTAGAAAAATATTTAGTTTAAAAGCTAAAAGGACCCAGGGTCCTTTTTAAATATATTCTACTTCCTTTGAGACTGTATTTTCATCAAATTTGGATATATGTTGATGAGAGTAGATGGTATTTATAGGGCAAAATGTATACTTATGAGTTCCAAGTAAACCTGCAAGGTAAGAGAATGTGGAATTGCTGCTGATTAAATTTTGGGCATAATATAACTTGCAAAAGTCTTTAAACATATCATCATCGGAAGATACACTGACATTAAAACCTTTAACTTTTGTTGCGTATTCGTAGATCATTCTTACATATTCAAGTTCCCAGGTATGTTTAAGCTTATCTACAACAATAACTAAATGACTTATTGATTTTAAGGATGAAATTACGTCAATATACATATCAGGTTTCATAACAATTCTGTCTCCAATAAAGTCATCAAGTCTAAGATGTAAAACATATTCTTGAGGGGTAAATTCATATTTATTTTTTGCTAATTGAGATGCAAGGTATGATACCTTGATATTATCGTTAATTTGTTCTGAATTATAAGAATTAATTGCAGCATTAATATAACCTTTATGTTTTATAATATGACTATCAAACTGAAAATACCCATCCAAATATACATTTTTATTTAAGAGAGGAGATACGTCTTCTAATAAGGTAAAGAAGTTATCATCAGTAACAACGAACGCATTTTCCAAAGGAGTGTTATACACGTATTGAATGAAGGTGTCTTTTTTAGAAATCTCATTTTGGAGTACTTTCATAGCTATATATTGAAATAAGTTATTGCCAAATCTTCCATATACTTTATAGCTGATTTTCATTTTAATATAATATATTTATAATTTTAAATATATTATTTATTCAAAACAAATATATGAGGCAAGACCCATTGCAAATCCTCCCCATAAAGTGTCTGCTATAGCATAGCCCCATTCATAATCTTTAAATATTGCCTTATTTGTAAGGTCAAATGTACCATACATTAATAAACCAATAGTTGCTCCTATTTTGAAGGCATCTTTTTTAGTTATAGCAAAAGGTTGGACGAAACGATGATAAGCTATAGCTGCAAGAACATAAAATAAAACTCCAGCAGTCATATCAACTTGAAGAGGCGACTTTTGAATTTTTTCAATTTGAACCTTATGAATAGGTCTTGAAAGCCAAATTAAATCAATAACTCCTAATATAACGGGAAACTTTAGGTATTCCAGTCCTTGGGTCTGGTAATCCATTTTATTTATTATTAAAGTAATAAAATAAATTTTAAAAGATATTCTTTCAAGTATAATAAAATGGACTTGATAACATTCTTCTTTAGACTTTCATCATCCTTGAAGTTATATCATTGGAAAACATCTTCTTATCCAAGGCACATCTCAAGTGGAGACTTATTTGACACCGTAATTTCTACCACAGATAAATTTATGGAAATATATTTTGGAAAGTACGGCAAGGGTCAAATTGCATCAATTGATTGTTCGGCTGATTTATATGATGATAGAGAAGTTATTTCATTTTTAAAAGAAGCAATAATGTTCTTAAATGACCTTGAAAAAAACAGATTAGTAAAAGATACTGATACTGATCTGTTAAATATAAGAGATGATTTAGTGGGTAGTATCAATAAGACACTTTATCTTTTCACTTTTAATTAATTTTCATCCTAAAAATATTTAATAACTTATAATATAGTTCAAGACTATATATGGTTGTAAGTTATTATGTGATTGACCTCCACCTGTAGAACCTGAAGTTTCTGTTGGTCTTGGAGAGTTTTCTGCAACTGTATCAACACCTGATGCTGCATTTTGAGACTGAATACCTAAATATGTGTGAGTGTGAGCTGGAATTTCAGCAATTGTTAATGTATGAGCTCCTGTACCTCCAATATTACCTAAAGTGTTGAAAATAGTTTCTGATGCTTTCAAACCAACTGGAACTCTTCCTTGTAAGTTTGGAAGGTTAAATGTGCCGGTACCATTACCAGCACCATAAATAGTTCCGATAGCGTCAAATAAACGGGAGTAAGTAGTTCTTGAAACTTCACTACCATCACAGAGTAAAGTACCTAAAGGAGCAGCAGTTCCACCATACATAGTAATAACACCGGCAACAGGATAGCTGTAAGTTATTTCTCCAGAAGAAGGTTCATATCTAACAGTGTGGAAGTCGACATAGTTTTCATTTCTATTAATAGGCTTAACAAAGAACCCGCCAGTAGAATTATTAAAAGCTGAATTTGATGCATTTATGATAATACTATTTTCAAATTGGTCTTGTTGACCTGCATATGCACCAATTGCAATAGAACCCGTACCTTGATTATTTTGACCTGCATCATAACCTATAGATACAGAATAATCTTTTTGGGATTGCTGTGCCGCTTCATAACCGATAGATACACAAGATTTGCCTTGATAGTTTTGAGAAGCATAAGCTCCAATAGCAACTGAACCAGTTCCTTGATATACATATGATGTAATACCAATACCTCCCGAACCTGTACCAAGATGGATATTATCATTTTGAATATAAAGATCTTTTACTGGATATAAATAAGGTTGATTATCAATTAAACTATTCATTAAGACGGTATTACCGTTTCTAAAAATTCTTGGATTAACTATAGTTGCAGCCATTTTTATTATAAAAAAAAGATATTAAATTTATTTTTTTAATTTAATATCTTCTTAGTAACTGAATATAAAAGAAAGTATAATAGCAGGCTTAAAAAGGTCTGGGAAAATAAAATCATGCTTTTCTCCTACTGCCTTATTTCTAAGGTGATTTAAAACTGATAAAATATGAATAAGTAATACTCCTATAAGTATCTCATAATTATTCATTAAAAGTTTATTTTCAACAAGTAAAACTAAGACTTGGACATAGGCAAACATACTTCCTATCGTGTCCATAATAATAAGCTTATCATTAGAGTTAAGTTCTAATTTATACTTATGAAAGGGAATATGACCTCCAAATTCATCAATTGACAACATTATAAAAATTTTATATAGAGGGTCAATGTTGCTTAGAAATATTAATAATATAACAATCTGCCTTATAAAAAAGTATAGATAAAAGTTTTGCATTTTTATTTATAAGAATAGAAAATAAAATTAAATAACTTTATGACATCCTCTACATTTAGGAAGGTATATATCAGATGACCCTACAAGAGTTTGTTCTTCGCTCTTTATACATCTTTGGGTAAATGGAGCGTCTTTTCCGCAGTCAGAACATATAGCCTTTAAGTGATGAATTATATCAGCTCTTGAAATAAGGGAGTTAATAGGTTCAAAAGGCATCATTTTATAATCACTATTAAGACCCGCACAAATTATAGTTTTACCTTTAGAGGACCAAAAGTCAACAAATTCAGCTATATCTTCAAAAAACTGAACCTCGTCTATAATGAATGCATCATATTCAATAAGTTCAATACTATTTATAAACTTTAATTTACCCACAGAAATATGTTTTCCATTTGAAAGTTTTCCATCGTGAGTTGCAATTCTACCATCATTAGAATACCTTGTATCAAAAGAATGATTAATGCAGATATATTTCTTCTTGGAAACTTCAAACTTCTTTTCAAAGGTCAAAAGCATAGTGCTTTTACCTGAGAACATAGGTCCGATAATAAGTTCAATAGTCATTTTTATATTCTTATATATAGGAATAAATTTTTTAAATCAATTTAAATTTTAAAAGATTTATAATAAATGTTTAGGATAACTCCAACCAAGATTAGAAAGTCATTAGTTCCAGGTCATATCTCCTTTATTTATGACTTAAATTATTTTGACCTTTTTAAGCTTCCTGTTAGATATGACATAAATAAAACTGAATTGGTCCAATATTATAATAATAACAAAGAACAACCTTTTATTAAGGATGCTTTTAAAACTTTAAATGATGACGTAAAAAGAGCCTCTTATATTTTAAAATTAAAAGGCATAAAAGTAGAGCATATTAAGGATGATTTTATAAAAGATTTTAATTTTAATCAATATACTCTTCCATCTTTTAAAGAAGAAGTAAATGAAGCATTAGAAAACGTAAAAAATGACTTTGCAATGTGTATTGATTATGATGAAAATTTAAGTGCAAATAAACACTATATTTTAATATACAAATTAACCAGATTGAATGATGAAATTTTTAACAAGATTAATGGGTAATCATATCATTAATAATTTCTTCTAAAGTATATTGTTCTTTCCATCCTATTTCTTCTTTTACTTTTTTAGCATTACCTATAAGGTCAGTTAAGTCATATGGTCTAAAATATTTTGGCGATACTTCAACTATAACACGACCATCTAAATATCCTTTTTCATTAATACCTTCTCCTACCCAAGTTATTTCTCCAATATCTTTGAAAGCCATATTTACAAACTCTCTAACAGTGACTCTATGCTTAGTTGCAAGAACATAATCATCTGGTTTTTCAGATTGAAGTATCATCCACATACCTTTTACATAATCTTTTGAATGTCCGAAATCACGGGTTGCATTTAAGTTTCCAAGTTGAAGAGGTTCTTCTTGTGGTTTAACCAAACTTCTTTTTACATAGTCACAGATTTTTTTACATACAAAATTATGACCTCTTCTTGGACTTGTATGATTAAATAAAATACCGTTAACACAAAACATATTATATGCCTTTCTATAATACTTAATCATATGGTAAGCATAAAGCTTAGCTATAGCATAAGGACTAACTGGATTCATAGGACTTTTTTCATCTAAATACTCTAAGTTATTTGTATTTAAAGTATTTCCATAAAGCTCACTTGTTGATGCTTGATATAACTTAACTTTATCGGTTAAATTAAGCAATCTTATACTTTGAAGTAAATTAAGTACACCTGTAGCGTCAACATCAGCTGTATATTTTTCAAGGTCAAATGAAATTGCAACATGACTTTGAGCTGCTAAATTATAAATTTCTAAATAACCTTCTTTCAACTCTGAAATACACTCATTCAATATTTTAATAATACTACCCATGTCTGTGATATCCCCATACCTTAATTTTAAAGAATGAAAAATATGGTCTATTCTCCCAGTGTTTATACTTGAAGAGCGTCTTATCATTCCATATACAGTATATCCTTTTTCAAGTAATAACTCAGCTAAATAACTACCATCTTGACCCGTAATACCTATTATGAAAGCTATTTTATTCATCTTTATTATTCTTAATTTATAACCATAAACTTATTTTAAGAAAAATAAAAAGACTTTATATTATACTTATAATATAAAATCTTATACTTGAGTAAGAGATACATCTTCTTCTTTAATCATTGGTCTTCTTTTAAATACTTGATACATTGCAATAACTACCAATAGTACAACAAAGGACAAAATTGCAATTTGAATTTTATCAGTATCATTTATAGTATCATATATATTCTTTGTAATTATAATATTATCAGGGAAAGCCACCTTGCAAATGAATAAGTTGCTATTACAATCACTACACCATTCTTTTAAATTTTTAGTTTTATAATTAACCCAAAAAGTATCATAATCAATCTCGCAGTCTTGTCCTTCTAGACAGTTCCCTAAAGTAATAGATGTGCTGTTATCATTAGGAAGACCATCCCAATATCTTATTTTAACGCTCCATCCACTCTTAAAATTAATATTTCCACTTTTATTATATAATTCAAAGGTTAAAACACTATTATAGTCTGGAATACTTTGAGAAACTTTTCCAGTATAACCCAAAGTTGCTAAAACATTTAAAATATTTGCATAATGAGATGATGTTGAAATCCATCTCTGACTAGATACTTTATTTTTAAATCTATCCATTCTATACTTAATATCCTCAAGTAAAGTTGACCCTAAATAATTACCGCTAATTCTTGAACTATATCTCATAGTTTCAACCCAATATGTAGCCTCTGTAAGAAGTTGATAAGTATAAGTATCAATAGGAGGAAGTAATATACCTTCTTCTGGTCTATTATTTTGTATCCAGTATAAATCCCAAGTAGAAAATATATTGGATAAAGTTATATTAGTTTTGGGTTTTATTAGATTGTTTAAATATGAGGTTAAATTACCGTATTTAATAACTCTTTGTTTCCATTCATTTGTAAGCTTAAATTCTTCCCATAAACTATCATATTTAGGACATTTATCATAATTAAAAATAATATAATCAAAATCTAGAGGGGTAGAATAAACGGGAATTGAACGGGTATCATTTCTTAAATATAACCCTGCAAGAATGCCATTAGCTGTTGTAATTGTTCTTTCCCAAGAACTTGAATTAACTCTAATTTCAGAAGGATTATAATTAGAGGATAATAAAGAGGGATACATATCTCTTAAATGTTTTCCCTTGTTATAAAGTCTTTCATAAGCTGAATTTAATAATATAGCACCTCCTTCTCTAGAAGAAGTATCTCTTGCCTCTCTTATACCGTGACGATTAATATTATATATCATAGAAGGTTGAGAAAATACATTTTGAATTGTTCCAAGTAATAATAAGGTTACTGAAAGTATTTTAGAAATCATTTTTTTATATATAAATTTATTCTTTAAACCATTTCTGTTATTATACTAACTTCTTCTTCTTTATTTGATATATTAACAATCTCTCTTGATATATGAAGTATTATACCTGTTAAGAAGCCTGTATGTAAATTAGTTGACAGAGATATACCAACACATATACAGTAATCTAACATATTATTTTCAACTTTTTTAGAGCCTGCTAAAGCAAGTTCGCCACCACTAACTATTAACATAACCCCTAACATACTATTTGGAAAATTTATTATCAGGTCTAATAATATACTTCCAAAAAAGACTGAAAATAAAATATAAATTATACCTAACATAAAAGGCACAAGTCCGCTTTTACCTTTGAATTTAAAATTTGATGCTAAACTTCCACATCCTAAACAAGAAGGAGCTCCCCCTATAAACGTAAATATATTAATTAGACCTATAGTATAAGATATATTATTAATATTAAGTTTATTATCTGGAAACATACTATGAGAAAGTTCTACGGTTGATACTACACTATTTAATAAAGTTAAAGGAAGTTGAGTAAAAGTAGCCTTGAATCCGTGTAGAAAATCATTTTTCGTTAATTCAGTTATAACAAAAGGGCTAATTATATTATATCTTGCAGAAGAATTATAGGTAATTCCAGCAATAATTAACCCAGTTATAAATATAATAAGTGCCGAAGGCATAAATTCCGCATATTTTTTTATTTTTTTATTCTTCCAAGGAAGCCAAGTAAAGAGTATAAATAATCCTGTTATTATAGATGTAAAGTAACTATCAATTCCAAACCATATGTTTATATCTATAACTCTTTTAACTCCCTGCATTACAAAAATTAATCCTTGAGACATCTGTATAAAACATATTAAATGTTTAGGGATAAACTTAACTATTTTATTAAGTAATCCTGTAAACGCTAAGAATGAGGTTATAATACCTGTTAAAAATCCTGCACATATGACACTCTTACTATCTAAATCTCCCTTTATAGCCAAAGCGGAAATTGTTTTTTGTGGTTGCACGGTCATTGGAAGGTCATAATATGATATAAAAATATTATTTATACCATACCAAAAGAATGTTGATGATATATTAATAGAGTTAATTTTAGCCATTGCAATTGTTATAGGAATAACCGTTCCTATGTCTCCAAAACATCCTGATACTTCTCCTATACTAAAACGGGTTGTAAACCATTCAAACATTTTATGATATATAAAATAACTCTTTAAAGAATATATGAGACTATAATTAAAATGATATACTTAGATTATGCTGGAAGTTCGTTATCATCATATTCTAATCCTCACTCTGATAAAAACGTTCAAACAACTATAAATAAAACTCGAGAATTGGTTTTAGATTTTTTCAATATACCTAAGGACGAATATGTAGTAGTATTTAATTCAGGCTCAACTGATGGTATTAAATTTATCGGTCACAATTTTCCAATAAGAGAGTTTTCATATACCCTCTCAAACCATAATAGTATTTTAGGATTAAGAGGCTTATTAGAGTGTAAAACTAACGTATTAGATGATGAAACATTTAAGCTTATAAATACCTGGGGAAATATTAAAGAAGGAATAAATCTTGTAGCTTTCCCTGCTGAATGTAATTTTTCTGGAAAGCTATTTAATCAAGATAAAATTGAAGAATTAAAAGACGAAAATACTTTTGTTCTTTTAGACACCTCAAAATATCTTACTTGTCGTAAATTAAATTCTAAACCTGATTTTATTACTGTTTCTTTCTATAAAATCTTTGGAGAATTAACAGGGCTTGGAGCTTTAATAATAAGTAAAAGAGTTTTATCTAAAATTAATAAAAAATACTTTGGAGGAGGAACTTATTCTCTTAATTTATCCATAGAAAATACTTTTAAAATAAGAGATATCCCAGAGTGTCTTGAAGATGGAACTATTAACTTTTTATCTATAATTAACCTAAATAATACGTTAAAAAATAACCTTGATTATTATGATAAAAATAAATCGTTAGAAATAACAAAATATGCCTTAGATGAACTTAAAAAATTAAAACATTATAATAATATAGGATTAGCTGAAATATATGGAGTATTAGAAAACAAAGAACATGGGTCAATTATATCCTTTAATTTAAAAGACCATAAAGGAGAATATATAGGGTTTAAAGATGTTGAAAAATTATGTGATATTAATAATATAAAAATAAGAACTGGATGCTTTTGTAACCCTGGTGCTTGTAATAAATACCTTGGAATATCATCTGAAGTATCAAAAAGACATTTTGAAAAAGGAAATAAATGTTGGGATATGAAAGACATAATTGAGGGTAAACCAACAGGAGCAATTAGAATTTCATTCGGATTAAATAGCAGTTATGATGATGCTAAAAAATTTATTTTATTTTTAAAAAATAATTATATAATTACAGAAGAACATATACCAATGATTAACACGTCAACAAAGTCAAGAATATCTGAAATCTATATTTACCCTATAAAAGGGGCTCAAGGTTTTAGAGTAAATAACTGGGAACTTACAGAAAATGGACTTAAATGGGACCGTGAATTTATAGTTTACGATAAGAATGATAAGAGTATTACGTTAAAGTCAAATATGAGACTTGGTTTAATAAGACCTGAAATTAGTTTTAATTTTTTAAAGCTTGTTAATACCGAAAATGACGATTTTTTATACGTTAATATGAATAGATTTGAAGCTTCAAAAGAAACTATAAATGACTGGATTTCAATCGTATTAAGAGAAGAGTGTAAATTAGTTAGATGTGAAGGTAAAAATTTTAGTAATACAAGTCAGTATCTTTTTATTAATAAAAATAGCTTATACGACCTTAATTATAGAATTTTATTAAATAATAGTTTCTTCTATTACTTACCCCAGTATTTGAAAGATATTTTCATAAAAAAATATCTTGATTATGGGTATGGTATAACTATAGAAAGATTTAGACCAAACGTAGTAATTGATGGCTTAAATCCATATGAAGAAGATAACATTAAAACTATAACTATAAACGATATTGAATTTGTAAAAGAAGAAGATTGTAGTAGATGTTATACTACAACAGTTGATTATAAGAGACAACATGTTGATACTACACTTGAACCTATGAAAACACTTTTAAAATATAGAAAAAAGGATGGAAAGGTATTATTCGGGACACTTTTTAACTGTAAAAATGCAGAAAATAAATACTTGAAAGAAGGTGAAATTTTATTTTAAGATAATTTTAAGATATATCTTAAAATAATAAAGAATGGAGTATGGAACATATGGTATTATTTCATCTATTGTTTCATCGTCTATATTTTATCCTATAGATACAATAAAAACACTTAAGCAAGCAGGTATACCTATAACTTATAATATGTCATTATATAAAGGATTAAAACCTGAAATATTATCTTCATTTCCATCTGGTTTTACATATTGGTATACTTATTATAAATGTAGAGAACATAACCTCACAATAACCGAAAGTTCCTTTATAAGTTGTTTAACCAGTAATATAGTTGATACTCCCTTTGATATTAAAAAAAAGAAAAATCAACTTAATATGAAAGCTGGAAATATTTATAAATATTGTATTGGAAATGTGATGTCTTCCCTTGTTTATAACCTTTTTTATCTTAATACGTTAAAATACCTTAAAGATGAGAATAAATTTAATAATGTGATTTCAATATGGGGTGCAAGTACAACTTCAGCATTTATGAGTTATCCATTTGATA
>VFQS010003570.1_pt1 | contig 11801 bp, 10 predicted proteins | sample 3512361 | NCBI WGS metagenome assembly VFQS01 (sample SAMN10412375, study PRJNA504923) | tailings metagenome | isolation source: Relicate 1 Philex TSF3 active mining | place: Philippines | reverse complement strand
GTATTGGCCTCCGAAGCCAAGGGTCGTGGGTTCGATCCCCGCCAGCCGCGCCAAACCTCGCTTCTCCGGCGAGTACTTCCCAACTTCTTCGTGCCTTGGTTTTGACCTGTGGTCGTGCCGGAAACACGCCAATGCCCCTGAGCCCTCGGCCCCAGCGCCCCGTGCTGCAGATCGACTTCGTCTCCGACGTCGCCTGCCCTTGGTGTGCCGTCGGCTTGAACGCCCTGGAACAAGCGATGGAGCGGGTGAAGGACGAGGTCTCGGTCGAGCTTCACTTCCAGCCCTTCGAGCTGAACCCACAGATGGGCCCGGAAGGGGAGGACAGCGCCGAGCACCTGAAGCGCAAGTACGGCATGAGCGATGCCCAACTGGCCGCGGCGCGTGAGAACCTGCGCCGCCGGGGTGAGGAGGTGGGTTTCCACTTTGGGCAGCGCCCCCGCATCTGGAACACCTTCGATGCCCACCGCCTGATCCACTGGGCGGGTCTGCACGGCCAGCAACACGCCATGAAACGCGCCCTGTTGCAGGCCTATCAGTCGGACGACCGCAACCCCGGCGACAGGGGGGTGCTGATGGACTGCGCGCGTCAGTGCGGCTTGGACGACGGCGAGGCCGCTCGCGTCATCGAAAGCGGCGCCTACGCGGCCGAAGTGCGCGAGGCCCTGGCGCAATGGCAAGAAGCAGGCATCCGGTCAGTGCCTTCGATCGTGATCAACCGGCGGCACCTGATCCAGGGCGGTCAACCGGTGGCCGTGTTCGAAGAGGCTCTGCGCAAGCTTGCTCAATCGGCGTCAGCCGCGGGGGACTGAATCCCCTCGGCCGAACAAGCGTCGGTTGTGTTCGCAGACGACGCCAACCACCGACGCGCACCCAACCCGGCCCAACGGCCCGTCGCCCAGCAGGCGGTGAGCAGATAGCCCCCCGTCGGTGCCTCCCAATCCAGCATCTCACCGGCACAGAACACGCCGGGCCGGGCCTTGAGCATCAGGTGTTCATCCAGTGCACTCCAGGCCACACCACCGGCTGTGCTGATGGCCTCATCAATCGGGCGCGGCGCTACCAGTTCCACCGGGTATGCCTTGAGCAGGGCGGCCAAGCGGGGAATACCGTTCAGGCCCTCGGCGCCCAAGACCTCATGCAGCAGCGCCAGCTTCAGCCCAGCCACGCCTAATCGGCTCTTGAGGTGGGTGGCCAGGCTGCGGGGTCCACGAGGTCGGCGCAGTTCCTCCAGAACCCGTGTCGCCGGGTGATCGGGCAACAGGTCCAGCACCCAAGTGGCGCGGCCGTCGCGCTCGATGGCGTCTCGCAGTGCCGCCGCAAAGCTGTAGACCAAGCTGCCTTCCACCCCGGTGTCGGTCAACACGAACTCGCCCTGCTGCCGCCGGCCCTCGAAGGAAGCCGCCACCGGCTTGACCGGCTGGCCCGCATGTCGGCTGCGCAGGTAGTCGCTCCAGGGCTGCACCCGGTCAAATCCACAGTTGGCCGGCCGCAAGGGCGTCACCGACACGCCTTGTCCCTGCAGCGTGGGGGCCCAGGCCCCGTCACTGCCCAGCCGGGCCCAGCTGGCCCCGCCCAAGGCCAGGACCGTCACATCCGACCGAACCGCTTCATCGCCAAAGTCCAGCGCGCCATCAGCGGTCCAACCCTGCCAACGACGCCGCATGTGGGTTCGCAGGCCTTGGGCGCGCAGGCGGTGCAGCCACGCTCTCAACAGCGGGGCGGACTTCATGTCCGTGGGAAACACCCGCCCGCTGGTGCCGACAAAGGTCGACACCCCCAGCTGCTCGGCCCATGCCCGAAGGGCCGGGCCGTTGAAGGCCTGCAGCATGGACCGCAAGGGTTCGGCTGCCGCGCCATACCGGCCTCGGAAGGGTTCTTCCGGCTCGGAGTGGGTGAGGTTCAGGCCACCTTTGCCGGCCAGCAGCAACTTCCGTCCTACTGAGGGCATGGCGTCGTACAGGTCCACCTGGGCGCCGCCGTCCAGCAATATTTCTGCGGCCATCAAGCCGGCGGGACCGCCACCAATCACGGCGGCGCGGGGGGCAGAGGAACAGGTCATGACGGGTTTGTACCCGATGCCATCACCCCGGGACCGGCCGTGTTGGGCGCCGGCGCTCAAGCGCATCGATCGGGACCATGGCGGCGCCGCCGCTTAGGTCTGCAGCGTGTGGGGGTATCCCCGCCATGGGACACTTTTTCCGGGTGTTTGTGGATCCGCACAAGCAGGTTGGGTGAAGGTCGGGCCGCCTCACTGTTCGGCCGCGGCCGACTTGCGGAGCCTTTGCCTTGACTCACCCCGTCCTGCCCTGGATTGCTGCCGGCCTGTTCGCGCTGGCCGTGCTGCACACCTTCAGCACCAAATTCTTCGAACACCTGGCCCACACTCACCCGCGGCACGCCGGCATCTGGCATCTGCTGGGGGAGGTCGAAGTGGTCTTCGGCTTCTGGGCCATGGTGCTGGCGGGCACCATGTTCTTCATGCTGGGCAAGGCGCCGACGCTGGACTATCTGGAGTCGCGCAACTTCACCGAGCCCCTGTTCGTGTTCGCCATCATGGTGGTGGCCGGCACCCGCCCGATCCTGCAAGCCTGCGGGGTGCTGGTGCAGCAGGTGGCCCGCGCCGTACCGCTGCCCACGGCGATGGTGAACTATTTCCTGTTGCTGGCCGTCGTGCCGCTGCTGGGCTCGCTGATCACCGAGCCGGCCGCCATGACGCTGGCAGCGCTGATGCTGCGCGACTCGGTGTTCTCGGCGAATGTGAGCGAACGCCTGAAGTACGCCACGCTAGGGGTGCTCTTCGTCAACATATCCATTGGCGGCACCCTCACCCACTTCGCGGCGCCGCCTGTGCTGATGGTCGCCGGCACCTGGCAGTGGGACCTGCCCTTCATGCTGCAGACCTTCGGCTGGAAGGCGGCGCTGGCCGTGACCGTCAACGCGGGGTTGCTCACGCTGTTGATGCGGCGTGAACTGTTGGGCTTGGGTGAGCCCACCCCGGCGCGTCTGACCGTGCCGCCCATCATGGTCGTCATCCACCTGGCCTTCCTGCTGGGGGTCGTCGTGTTCGCCCACCACCCGGTGGTGTTCATGGGGCTGCTGCTGTTCTTCATCGGCTACGCCACCGCCTACTCGGCCCATCAGGACCGACTGATCCTGCGCGAGGCCCTGTTGGTGGCCTTTTTCCTGGCTGGCCTGGTGGTACTGGGCGGTCAACAGGCCTGGTGGCTGCAGCCGGTGCTGATGGGCTTGAGCGCCGATGCCGTGTTCTATGGGGCCACGGTGCTCACGGCGGTGACTGACAACGCAGCATTGACCTACCTGGCCTCGCTGGTGCCCGGACTGAGCGACGAGTTCAAGGTGGCCATCGTGGCCGGTGCCGTCACGGGCGGCGGCCTGACGGTGATTGCCAATGCGCCCAACCCGGCGGGTGTGGCCATCCTCAAGGGCCGCTTTGATGAAGGGGTGGTCAACGCCGGCAAACTGCTGCTGGCGGCGCTGCCGCCCACGGTGGTGGCGGCCCTGGCGTTTCGCCTGTTGTGAGGGCAGGCGATGAACAGGCTCGTGCTGCTCAGCCCGCAGCCGGCAATACCCGCCCCTCACACACACCGAAGCCCACCCGGGCGGCGCCCTCGCGCTGACACCAACCGGCCAGCGTCACGGTGTCGCCGTCCTCCAGGAAGGTGCGCTGCTCACCGTCGGGCAGGGTGATGGGCTGCTTGCCGCCATGGGTCAGCTCGATGAGCGCACCGGCCTGGTCTGGCGCCGGGCCAGACAAGGTGCCAGTGCCCAGAAGGTCACCCGGCTGCAGGTTGCAACCGCCCACGGTGTGGTGCGTCACCATCTGGGCCAGGGTCCAGTAGGCATGGCGGTAGTTGGAGCGCGCGATGCGCACCGGGGGCAAGCCCGCAGCGCGCATGGTCTGGGTCTGCAGTCGCACATCCAGCTCAATGTCCAGTACGCCGCGTGCCCGTTGATCGGCGCTGTCCAGGTAGGGCAGGGGCTGAGGGTCACCCGCCGGCCGGCTGAAAGGCTGACGGAACGGCTCGAGGGCTTCCATCGTGACCACCCAAGGCGAGATGCTGGTGGCGAAGTTCTTGGCCAGGAAAGGCCCGAGGGGTTGGTATTCCCACCCTTGAATGTCGCGCGCGCTCCAGTCGTTGAGCAGGCATAGACCGAAGACATGGTCTTCAGCCTCGTCGATCGCGATGGGCTGACCGAGTGAATTGCCGGGGCCGATGAACACGCCGAGCTCGAGTTCGATGTCCAGGCGCTTGCTGGGGCCCACGGTCGGCTGCTCGGCCCCCGGGGGCATCAGCTGCCCGCAAGGACGCTTGAAATCGGTGCCGGACACCACGATGCTGGAAGCGCGACCGTGATAGCCGATGGGCACCCACTTGTAGTTGGGCAGGAGCGGGTTGTCCGGGCGGAACAGCTTGCCGATGTTGGTGGCGTGGTGCACCGAGGTGTAGAAGTCGGTGTAGTCACCGATGCGCGCCGGCAGGCGGTATTCAGCCTGCGCCTGGGGCACCAGGCAGCGCTGCTGCACGGTGGTCTGCTCGGCGGCACCCACGCGTAAGAGCTGCGACAGCGCTCGGCGCAGGGCACTCCAATGTGCAGGCCCCAAGGCCATCAGCTCATTGAGCGTGTCGCCGGCAGCGGCCTGCAGGGCACGGCGGGCGGTCGATGCATCGACCGGCAGGACGGCCGCATCCTGAAGCGCCGCCAGGTCCAACACCTGGTCGCCGATGGCCACACCACCACGCCAGGGTTCGTCGGAGCCGCGGCGGCGGAACACCGCAAACGGCAGGTTCTGAATGCTGAAGTCACAACCTGGCGCTTGGGCCGTGGCCACCCAACTGCGCAGCGTGGGATCGTGGGTGTCATTGAGAGCGTGCATGGTGGTGGGCAAGGTGACGGCTGCGACTCAAGAGGGCTCACGCGCCCGTTGCAGGGCTTCGCGCAGCACCGCCAGGTCGCCGATGTGGTTGCTCAACAGCAGGATCAGTCGCGCATTGAGGGCCACACTTTCATCGTCGCTCAATCCCCGATGGGCGTCGATGAGCGCTTGATAGAAGTCATCGCCAGCACTGTAGTCGCGCAGGTCGCGGCGACCGGCCTCATGAAAGTTGGGGGCAAGCTGCAGTGGCATCGGGGACTCCATTCGATCAGGGCTGAGTCAGCATTTCTGGGAACGGTGGATGCATGGCGGCGGGCGAGATACCCGCGCTCAAGCCGCGGGCATGAAATGCCCCGTGGCGCGCTGCAGGGCCATGCGCACCGCCGACGGCTCCAGCTGTCGCCAACGGGCGGCCACATGCTGGTCGGGCCGCAGCAGCAGGGCAGTGCCGGGCTGACCGTCGCAACGGCGAGCGGCCAGGCCCTTCACGTCATGCAGCAGCACGGCACCCCACGCATCATGCGCGTGTCGGGCTTGTGCCGCGCCCACCGGCGATGCGGAGATGACGACCAGCTGAACCGGTATGGGGCTGTCCGCCAACATCTGCAACGCAGCGCCCACCGCCGATCCAGCGCCGCTCCGATCCGGAACCATCGCATCATCCACAGACCGCACAAACAACAGCAACTGGAAGCAACCGCCCAGATGCTGCAGCAGCCAGGAGGCCTGGCCTGCATGCACCACCGGCGCGTCGTCCATCGGCGCACCGGGCCCCATCCAGCCCTCAAACGGCTCGGCAGCTGGCGTGCTCAATGGCGAATCGGCATAGTGGGTAGGTACCGACAGCCGCCCGGAATTCACCAGCTTGCGCGCGAAGGCGTGATGCTGCGCCAACTGCAGCGCCGCGTCGCGGAAAGCCCGGCTGGTGCGGCTTTTGGGAGTGATGAAGTCGGTCGACCGTGTGGAGTTCAGAATGTTTTCATCGGCTGCTTCGCCGCGCTCTTGTCCATAACTCTGCAACAGCGATGCGGGGGCCAGCCCTTTGATCACCGAGGCCAGCTTCCACATCAAGTTGTCCGCATCCTTGATGCCCGAGTTCGCGCCCCGCGCGCCGAAGGGCGACACCTGGTGTGCCGAATCACCGGCGAACAGCACCCGGCCATGGTCAAAGCGCGCCATCCGACGGCACTGGAAGGTGTAGACGCTCACCCATTCGAGCTCGAAGCGCACATCAGGCCCCAACATGGCCTGGATGCGCGGGATCACCTTCTCGGGTTTCTTCTCCTCTTCGGGGTCGGCGTCCCAGCCCAGTTGGAAGTCGATGCGCCACACATCATCGGCCTCGCGATGCAGCAGCACGCTCTGGTGGCGGTGAAAGGGCGGATCGAACCAGAACCAACGCTCGGCCGGGAAGGGCGCCTTCATCACCACATCGGCAATCAAGAAGCGGTCCTTGAAGACCTGACCTTCCATGTCCAGGCCCAGCATGCGGCGGATAGGGCTGCGGGCACCGTCGCACACCACCAGCCAGTCGGCACGCAGGGTGTAGGCGCCCTCGGGGGTTTGCACCTCCAAGGTGACGCCGTCCTCGTCGGGCTGCACCGCCATGACCTGGCTTTGCCAGCGGATCTCCACGCCGGCCTTTTCGCAGGCCTGCACCTGGTAGTACTCCAGGTAGTACTGCTGCAAGTTCACCATGCCGGGGCGGCGGTGGTCAGGTTCCGGCAACAAATTGAAGTTGAAGACCTCGCGCTCGCCGAAGAAGGTGCGGCCCACGTTCCAGGTGACGCCCTTGTTCACCACGGCGTCACCCACACCCAGGCGGTCCAGGATGTCCAGGGTGCGCTTGGCGTAGCACAGGCCGCGCGAGCCCACCGACACGGTGTGGTCGTCATCGAGGATGATCACGGGCAGTCCGTGCCGGCGCGCATCCAGGGCTGCCGCCATGCCGACCGGGCCGGCGCCCACGATGATCAGGGGTCGGGCCGTTGTCGCCGCACCGGCTGCATCCATCTCCGGTGGGCGCGCGAAGGCGTACTTCGGATATTCAAAGTTGCTGTGCATCTTCACTCCCGGGTCTTCCCGCAGCCGTTTCGGCACTCCGGGCCTGGACCGCGCGCCGGATACCGTCTGTGGCTGGCTTCAGCCCTCCAACGTCTCCCACATCTGCCGGTCGCGCTCGGCCGTCCAGATGCGCGGGTGGGGGTGTGCGGTGGCCTCATCGTAGGCGCGCGTCACATCAAAGGGCATGCAGTGGTCGAAGATCACCCAGCCGCCGTACTTGGGCTTGAGCCGCTCATAGGTGGCGCGGTAGACGGCCTTGAGGTCGCGGCCCGCCGCCGCGCCCTCCTTCACGCTGGCATACAGATCACTCACGAACTCGCGCGTGACCTGCAGGCCCTTGTCCACCTGCTCACGTCCGACCAGCGCCGGCCCACGGCCGGGTACCAAGGCCTGGGGCTCGAGGGCGGCGATGTTGCGCAAGGTTTGCGGCCAATCCTGGAAATAGGCGTCGCCCGCGTAAGGCGTGGCGTCGAACTCCACCAGGTCACCAGACAGCATGGCGCGTTCACCAGGCAGCCACACCACGGTGTCGCCCTTGGTGTGGCCGCGGCCCAACTGCAGCAACTGCACCTCCAGTTTGCCGAGCCACAGGGTCATCTTGCCGGTGAAGGTGATCGTGGGCCAGGTGAGGCCCGCGGGCACGGTCTCGACATTGCGGAACAGGCGCGGGAAGCGGCCGATCTCGCTGGCCTTGTCTTGCTCGCCACGCTCGACGATGAGGTCATGGGTATCTTGGCTGGCGATCACCTGTTCGCAACCTTCGGCCTTGTAGGCGCTCGCCCCCAGCACGCGCACCGCGTGGTAGTGCGTGAGCACCACGTACTTGATGGGCTTGTCCGTCACCTGCCGGATGCGGCGAATGACATCGGCAGCCATGGCCGGCGTGGCCTGCGTATCCGCCACCAGGACCGCGTCGTCGCCGATGATGATGCCGGTGTTGGGGTCGCCCTCGGCGGTGTAGGCCCAGGCATGTTCAGAGATCTGCGTGAAGCTGACCTGCTTTTCTTCGAGGTCGGCCTGCGAGGCGAATTGCTTGGTGCTCATGGTGGACTCCAAAATTTGCAGGGAGCAAACTAATTTGTTATAGGCCATCATACGACGCGTATTTGCGGTTGGCAAACGAGTTGTCGTGGGGCAAACTGATGCCCCATGCTGAAAAAGAGCGCCGTCACCGCTTCCGCCAAAGCCGCGGCCCGCACCAAAGGGCGCGGCGGCATCGCCCAGGAGTCCCTGCCGGCGGGCGATGAGGACAGCAGCGAGCCCGGGCAACGGGCCGTGCAGTCGGTGGAGGTCGGCGGCCGTCTGCTCCTGGCGCTGGCGGCCCATCCGGGCCCGATGAACCTCAAGGACTTGGCGCAGCAGGCGGGCATGACCGCCGCCCGAGCGCATCCCTACCTGGTGAGTTTTGGCCGACTGCGCCTGGTGGAACAGGACCGACAGACCGGGCGTTACGCCCTGGGGTCCGCAGCCCTGCAACTGGGCCTGACCGCCCTGCACCAGTTGGACGCGGTGCGCAGCGCCGAGGCCGCCGCAGAGGCCTTGGCCGGACGGACGGGGCACGCGGTGGCCGTGGCGGTCTGGGGTAATTTCGGGCCCACGGTGGTGCGCCTGATCGAAGCCCGTCAGCCCCTGCTGATTTCCATGCGAGCCGGCACGGTGATGAGCCTGCTGCATACCGCCACGGGCCGCGCCTTCGCCGCCGCGCTGGCGCACGACCGACTGCTGCAGGCCTTGGCACGCCCGGGTGGTGCGGTCGGCGACCCGCCCACGCGACGCAGCCGACCCAGTGCGGATGAACTGGCCATCGTGGACGCGGCCCGCAAGGATGTGCGCCTGCATGGAGTGGTACGCGCCAAGGGACGCCCGATCCCTGGCATCAACGCCTTCAGCGCCCCGGTGCTCGACCATGAAGGCCAGCCCGTGGTGGTGATCACAGCGCTCGACCGTGAGGACCAGTTGCCGGTGGACTGGGGCAGCCCCAGCGCACGGGCCCTGGACGCCGTGGCGCGCGAAGTCTCCGGTCGACTGGGGTGGGTCGATGGCACCGCTGTCTGCTGACACGCCCTTCTGCAGCCTGAGTGATCTGGTGCGGGCCCATGCTGCCCAGCGCCCCAGCGCGCTCGCCTTGGCCGACGCGCACGAGCGCTGGACCTATGCCGACCTGGACCGGTTCGCCGATCGGCTGGCGGCCGGGCTGCAGCAGCGCAGCGTGCAGCCTGGGCAGGCCGTGGGCCTGTGTGCCGCCATCAGCGCACGCGCGGCCGCCGTGTTCCTGGGCATCCTGCGCGCTGGCGCCGTGGTGGTGCCCCTGCCGGCGTCCCTGGAACCCGCAGTCTGGGGTGCCATGTGGCGCGACAGCGGCGCCGTGCTGTTGTTCGCCGATGGCCAGGGGGCTTCCAGGGCCCAAGGCTCAGGCCATGCAATCGAATGCTGGCGCCTGGATGAGCCGGCCACCCTGGAGGCCGGGCTGCCACCACTCGACACGCAGCCTACACCCTGGGTTGCCTCACCCGAGGCCCCATTCAATATCATCTATTCGTCAGGCACCACGGGTACGCCCAAGGGCATCGTGCAATCGCACGGCATGCGCTGGGCGCACATCCGCCGCGGACTGGCGTATGGCTATGGGCCCGACAGCCGCACCCTGCTGTCCACACCGCTGTACTCGAACACCACCCTGGTCGCCTTCGCCCCCACGCTGGGCATGGGGGGCTGCGTGCACCTGATGGAACGCTTCGATGCTGCCCGGTGGCTGGCCACGGCACAAGGCGAACGCATCACCCACACCATGCTGGTGCCCGTTCAGTACGCGAGGCTGCTGGCGCACCCCGACTTCGACCGTGCCGATCTGTCGGCCTTCGAGATGAAGTTCTGCACCAGCGCGCCCTTCAGCGAGGCGCTCAAAACTGAAGTGCTGCGCCGCTGGCCAGGTGGTTTGGTGGAGGTGTACGGCATGACCGAAGGCGGCGGCGCCTGCATCCTGGAAGCGCACCGGCATCCGCACAAACTGCACACCGTGGGCCAGCCCGGTGCGGGCCATGACATCCGTCTGATCGATGAAGCCGGGCGCGAGTTGCCGGGCCCCTGGAACGGCCATGGCCCGAATGCCCAGACCGCACAGGCGGTGGGCGAGGTGGTCGGCCGGTCTCCCGGCATGATGAGCGGCTACCACGGCAGGCCCGACCTCACAGCCCAGGCGCTGTGGCACGACGCGCAAGGCCGCGCCTACATCCGCACCGGCGATGTGGGGCGTTTCGACGAAGATGGCTTTCTGATCCTGATGGACCGCCGCAAGGACATGATCATCAGTGGGGGTTTCAACCTGTACCCGAGTGACCTGGAGGCCATCCTGCGCGAACACCCGGCCGTGGCCGATGCGGCGGTGGTGGGCGTGACCTCGGCGCGCTGGGGCGAAACGCCCGTGGCCTGGGTGGTGCGGCGTGAACCTGGAGCGCGCAAGGGTACAGGCTCAGACGAGAAGAAGGGGACAGGTGCGGCCGCGCCCACCGAGGCCGAACTGCTCCAATGGTTCAATGCCCGTTGCGGCAAACTGCAACGCTTGGCGGGCCTGTGCTTCGTGGATGACTTGCCCCGCAGCGCCATCGGCAAGGTGCTCAAGCGCGAACTGCGCGAGCGCTGGAGCCGACCGGTGGCGTGATCGGGATCCCGGTTACAGCCGCGACCGGGGCGCTCGCCTCATCATCGACCAATTTGACCCCTTGCCCAGCGTCATGAGATCCGCCACACCACGCACCATTGCCTTCGATGATTTGCCCGCCCTGGTCGGCCAGCCCCTGGGCAGTAGCGACTGGCTCACCGTGGACCAAACCCGGATCAACGAGTTTGCCCGCGTGACGCAGGACGAACAGTGGATTCATGTGGACACCGAACGCGCAGCCCTTGGTCCATTTGGTGCGACGGTGGCCCATGGCTTTCTCACGCTCTCCCTGTTGCCCATGTTCCTTCAACAAGCCTGGCAATTGAGCGGGGTGCGCATGGGCGTGAATTACGGGCTGAACCGGGTGCGCTTCCCCAGCCCGGTCCCGGTGGGCGGCCGACTGCGGGCGCATTTCAAGCTGCTGGCCTGCGAAGCCATCGAAGGAGGCTGGCAGATCATCAGCGAGGTGACGGTTGAACGCGAAGGTTCCCCGAAACCGGCCTGCGTCGCCGAGTCCGTCACCCGGCATTACCGCTGAAACGCCACCGCAGCGCCCGCTTCCCACTACGATAGCGGGATTGACGTCTTGCACCATAGAGGTTCACATGCCAGCAGCCCGCTTTTCCTGGTCCGACCCCCTGAACCTGGACTCCCTGCTCACTCAGGACGAGCGCCAGGTGCGCGACGCGGCTCATGCGTACTGCCAGGAGCGGCTGTTGCCCCGCGCACAGTTGTCCTTTCGGCATGAGGAAACCGACGCCTCCATCTTCCGCGAGATGGGCGAACTGGGCCTGTTGGGCCCGACCATCCCCGAGCAGTACGGCGGTGCCGGTCTGAACTATGTCTGCTACGGCCTGGTGGCGCGCGAGGTCGAACGGGTGGATTCGGGCTACCGCTCGATGATGAGCGTGCAGTCGTCCCTGGTGATGGTGCCCATCAACGAATTCGGCACCGAGGCACAGAAGCAGAAATACCTGCCTAAACTGGCCCGCGGCGAGTGGATCGGCTGCTTCGGCCTGACCGAACCCAACCACGGCAGCGACCCCGGCAGCATGATCACCCGGGCCCGCAAAGTTGATGGTGGGTACTCACTCACCGGCTCCAAGATGTGGATCACCAACAGCCCGATCGCCGATGTGTTCGTGGTCTGGGCCAAGGACGACGGCGGCCAGATCCGCGGCT
>VFQS010003569.1_pt1 | contig 11801 bp, 12 predicted proteins | sample 3512361 | NCBI WGS metagenome assembly VFQS01 (sample SAMN10412375, study PRJNA504923) | tailings metagenome | isolation source: Relicate 1 Philex TSF3 active mining | place: Philippines | reverse complement strand
TATTATGAAAATCATGTAAAAAACAAGCTGAAAGATACTCCTTACGGTTTTGGATCAGGTATAAGTTTTGGAACAAGTCAAGGTATTTTTTCTATTTCCTATGCATTAGGTAAACAACTAAATAACCCTTTGTTATTGAGAAATGGAATCATCCATTTTGGATATATCAGTTATTTTTAATCGGAGAGTTTATCTTTAATTTGCTTCATAAAGCTAGAAGCATAGACAAAATCAATAATTTCCTTATTTTGAGTAGTCACAATCTCTGACTTAGACCCTTGCCACCAATTTTTACCTTGATGAATAAAATTTATTTTATCCCCAATTTCAATAACACTATTCATATCGTGAGTGATAACAATTGTTGTCGTGTTAAAGTCGTATGTTATTTCTTTAATCAGATTATCAATTAGAATAGATGTTTTAGGATCTAAACCAGAGTTCGGTTCATCACAAAATAAATAAGATGGATTCATTACAATAGCGCGAGCTATCGCAATACGCTTTTGCATACCTCCACTGCATTCAGAAGGAAATAAATTGTTCTTTCCAGAAAGATTCACTCGTTCCAAACAAAAATCCACTCTTTTTAATCTTTCCTTCTTTGTTTGAGATGTATACATTCTCAAAGGAAACATTATATTCTCCTCCACTGACATGGAGTCAAACAAAGCAGAACCTTGAAACAACATACCGATTTGTCTTCGAATATTTCTTCGTTCGTAATCGCTCATTACGCAAAAGTCAGCGCCATCGTAAAGAATTTTTCCCGAAGTAACCTCATGTAAACCAACCAAACATTTTGCTAAAACAGACTTTCCTTGCCCTGAAGAACCAATAATTAGATTTACCTTTCCCTTATCAAATGATGCTGAAACGTCATCCAACACTTTATGCTGACCAAATACTTTGGTTATATGTTGAACCTCAATCATTATAACAAGAACATTTGTGTAATAAAGAAATTAGCTAGTAAAATAGCAATGCTGCTATTAACGACTGCTTTCGTAGAAGATCTACCAACGTCAATCGCTCCTCCTTTAGTGTAATATCCATAAAATGAAGCAATGGAAACAATCAAAAATCCAAAAACAACTGTTTTAGAAAGAGCGTAATAGATATCTCCTACTTTGAAAAACGATCTCAACCCAAACACGTAAGCATCCGTTGACGAAAGACCAGATAGAATTAATGCTAACCAACCACCAAGTAAACTTAAAACCATTGAAAAAATAATTAAAATGGGAAAAAATATAACAGCAGCAATTATCTTAGGTAAAACCAAGAAATTCAAAGAATTTACACCCATGATTTCCAAAGCATCAATTTGTTCAGTTACACGCATCATACCAACTTCAGAAGAAATATTTGAACCTACTTTTCCTGCTAAAATAAGGGATATAATGGTTGGTGAAAATTCTAATATTGTACTTGACCTTGTTATATAACCAATAGTATATTGAGGTAAAAAAGGAACATCCATATTAGATGCAGTTTGAAGCGAAATAACTCCTCCCATAAAAATAGACATCAAAAAGACGATAGGTAAAGAAGCTATTCCGATTAAATAGACTTCTTCGATACAACGTTTCCAAAAAACATTGAACTTTTGCGGCTTTGTGAAAACAACCCAAAGCATGGCAAAATACTTCCCTATATTTGAAATTAATCTTAACATTTTTGCTAATTTAATTACTAATTTCGATTTCAGATAAAAAACTAATTAAAGAAAGCAATTAAATGTCCAACTCGGAAGAATTAAAGATTAAAATAGCTTCACAGCTCGAAAAATATCTTCCCAATGGATTTTCTTCAATGGTTGCCGAATTGTTTTTACCAATTCCAGTTAAATTTAAAATTGTAAATCCTAGAAACACCAAACTTGGCGATTACCGGCCAGCAAACAATGGTCAACCTCATCGAATCACGATCAACGGAAATCTGAATCCGTATGCGTTTTTAATCACAACTATACACGAATTTGCACACTTACAAGCCCATGTAAAATACGGGAGACAAATACAACCACACGGTAATGAATGGAAAAAAACCTACAGAGAATTATTAATCCCTTTCATTGAAACCAAAAAACTTCCTAGAGACATTGAAAATGCACTCATCAACTCATTAGTTAATACAAAAGCTTCTTCCTGCTCAGACATTGGTTTATCCCGAGTATTAAAAAATTACGATCAACAAAAAGATGATTTTGTTTTGCTAGAAACTTTACCAATCAATACTAAATTTAGTCTACAAGGAAAACTTTTCATCAAAGGTCAATTAAGAAGGAAACGATTTATGTGTGAGGAAATTCAAACTAAAAAAAAGTACCTAATTTATGCCATCGCGGAAGTAATTCCTATATTTGAAAATTGATTTAAAATAAACAATGAATAATAACTACTGTATTATTATGGCTGGTGGCGTAGGAAGCCGCTTTTGGCCGATGTCTACTCCACAAAAACCAAAACAATTTCTTGATGTACTAGGAATAGGTAAATCTTTGTTACAAATGACTTTTGAACGTTTGACAAAGATTGCACCAGCAGAGAATATATTTATAGTAACAAATCATGGTTACGTAGATTTGGTAAGAGAACAATTACCAGATATAGATTTTAGTAGAATTTTAACAGAACCTAGACGAAAAAATACTGCACCTTGTATAGCTTATGCAGCTGCTAAAATTTATGATTTAAATGCAAATGCAACTTTAGTTGTTGCACCTTCAGATCATTTAATTTTAAAAGAAGATAAATTTACTTCCATAGTAAACATTGCGATTAACCAAGCAAATTCTGATGAACGTCTTGTTACTTTAGGTATACAGCCAACAAGACCTGATACTGGGTATGGATATATCGAATTTGAGGAGATTGGCGATATCATAGGAGGTGAAGTAAAAGAAGTAAAACACTTTAGAGAAAAACCAAATAAAGAATTAGCTGAAATCTTTGTAAAAGCAGGGAATTTCTATTGGAATTCGGGAATTTTCATCTGGAAAGCAGCTTCGATTTTAAATGCTATCAAAAAATTCAATTCCCCTTTATACGAATTGTTTGCTCCAGAAAATGGATTTTACAATAAAGCAAATGAACAAGAAAAAGTAAATGATTGCTTTGAAGCATGCGAAGATATATCGATAGATTTTGCAGTAATGGAACATGCTAAAAATGTAGATGTTGTTTTAGCAAACTTCGATTGGTCAGATTTGGGTACTTGGGGAAGTTTGTATACCCATTTAGAAAAAGATTATAATGGAAATGCAGTGATTGGTGAACATGTACATATGATCAACTCAACAAATTGTATCGTAAATTTACCATCAAATAAACTTGCTTTAATTGAAGGTCTTGATAATCATATCATTGTTGAAGCGGATAATATGTTGATGATTTTAAATAAAGCCGATGAACAAAATATTAAAAATTATATGTTTACGCTTAAAGAAAAAAGTCCGGGACTATTTAAATAATATAAATTATAAATAAACTATTTAAGAGCGACCGAATTTCGAGTCGCTCTTTTTATTGTATCATGATTTTTTGAACTGAATCATTTACACTGACAAAATAAATTCCACGATCGAGATATGAAACATCAATCTTGATTAGTCCCACTCCTTCTGTTTTATAAACTTGCTGTCCTACAGAATTTAAAATTTTAATGTCTTCAATCGTTGATAATTCTATATAAATGTGTTCATTTGAAGGATTTGGCCATATGTTAAATTGTATTTTCTTTTCTTTAATGGAAGCATATTCCGAATTTATAACTCCAACTGCATCTAAATCAAATCCGGATGAAGGAAAAGGGGTTGGAAACGGGTCGTTGATTAAATTTCCTTGACTATCTCTTGTTCCATACATCGGATTTATTGAACCGACAACATCAATCAAACGAACAAACTTCACGTTTTGAACATCCAAATTTGAAGAATCTTTTACTATTTCTAAATCAAAAGGAGTTCCATATCCTCCTTTATATTTCCCTGCGAGATTATTAATTTGAGTTGCTTCCATAATTGCGTCATTGCCTAATTGAATAACTGTAGGAGTTAAAGAAGTCGAAGGAAAACGAATAAAATGATTGCCATCAGAACTTACTTCAACAAATGCTAATTCTAAATAAGTACTATTAAAACTATTTTCAAATACTGCAAAATCAGGCCCTACTCCATTCTGAATTCGGTGAGGAAATGACAAGGTTATTACACCACTATCTCCCAAACTGATTACCCTAGAATCTGGACTTCCAAAACCATCTTCTATTTTACCAATTGTTGCTAAACCTAATTTTTTATCTGTTATATTTTGCCAACCTCTAGAAACGATTCCTTCACTCGCCCAAAATTGAAAAACAGCGGAATCTTTCGAAATTGCGGTGGTTCCTTTTTCGTTAACTGCTGGTGCAAATTGAGCATGGAAACTGAAAATTTTCAATAAAAAAAAGAATAAAAACAATCTATTCATAAGTAATAATTTTTGACGGATTTAAACCTACCTTAAACTTTTCTTTTAATTTTCCATTTGAATCAAAAAAAGAAACAAATCCTTGGTTTACATATCCATTTGCATCAGTAATGCATATCTCGTTCTTGGAAGGTAAAAATTGAACATTATAAGGATTTACAAAACCGGAAAGAGAAATAAAATCATTTAACTTAATATTGTTTTTCTTCATAGAAAAAAGACTCAACGATTGATTATTGGAATTTATTAAAAGTAAAGAATCTTGAAAAATCTCCATAGCGAGTATGTTTTCATTAAATGTTTTTTCAACTACACCATTTATTATGTTTACTAATTTCCAACTTGGATCAACTTTATTGTAGTTACCTCGGGTTATAACATAAACATTACTATTTAATCCTTTAATAATATTTCCTGGATTCATTCCAACAGTGATCTTTTTAACTTCCGAAAGCGTATGCACATCAACAATTGAAATAGTGCTATCCATTTGGGGAGGATTTAAACCTCCAGAGTTTGCTACTAATAATTGTTGGTTCAATAAGCATAAATTTTCAGGATTATCGCCTACTTTAATTCGTTTTATAATTTGAAAGCTAACGGTATCAATGACATCTACATACCCATCAAAACAAGACACAAATACATTTGATCCATAACCAAGAATATTTCTCGGTTGTTTCGATTTATTCCCTGCAATCATTGGGATTTGTTTCACTGACTTTAATGTTTTTGCATCCAACACTTCTATGATACTTGATACATTTACAACTACGTAGATTTTATTTCCATAACGTATCATATCATTACCTGTATCACCTAAACCACGTTGATTATTAGTTTGAAAAACATCTAGTGTTACATTTCTTGTTTTTACATCATACCACGTCAAACTTGCATTGTTTTGATTAAATAAACCTTCATTTAAAACCAAATAACCTTCTGAAATGGATGAAACTTGTTCATTTGTCTCAACGTTTTTTTTCTTACAGCTAAGCATAAAAAAACAAAGAATCAATACTCCTAAAAAGACTTTATTGAAAAGCATAAGATAATGATATTAAGTAATTTCTTCCCGGCATAACGTAATAACGAATGTATTGATAGGAAGCATCAAAAAGATTTTTTACAGAGAAATTACATTTAAATTCACTTTGTTTTTTTGTTTTATACGTATATGCTATGGAAAAGAGAAATTACATTTAAATTCACTTTGTTTTTTTGTTTTATACGTATATGCTATAGAAACATCCGACAAGGCAAACTCTGAAACAAGATTTGAATTAATATTTTCGTTTAGTGCATACCTACGTGTCAAGATGGTTGTGGACCAATTAAATGACAGTTTTTTGTAAAATTCTAGATTTAAATCCAGTGTTCCTGTATGTTTTGGAATATATGCGATTTGTTGTTTATAAGATGGACTCGTTTTTGAGGAGTAATCTAAAGCAGACTGAAAAGAGTAGATTCCTTTTGTTTTTATAGAAATAGTAGATTCATTAAAAAATATACGTTCAATGGATAAATCTGTACCATTAGAAAAAACTTTACCAACATTTTGAACAGACCATAAAAAAAGATTTTTTGTCGGGATAGCAACAATTTTATTTTCAATAAGGTTAGCATAAACATCAATACCAAACTTGAACTTTTTTAAATACATGGACGTTCCTAAATCTATTTGATTAACAATTTCTGGTTTTAATTCTTTTTCATAAATGGTATTGATAAATAATTCTCCGAAAGTTGGTAAACGCATTGTTCGTTTAAGTTGCAATCGTGGTAAGCCGATTATTTTAATCGCTGATTTTTTCTCCATAAAAACATTACCGGAAAAAATAGAATGGTATTCTGATAAGTCCCCTATTTTCTGAGTCAACACTTGGTGATTATTTAATTGTAAATGATATAAATAACCTTTCTTATCTATTTTGATACCTAGTACAAACATACCAATGTGTCTTTTAGGATTATAAACAAGTGTTGTGTTTTCAGAAACAAGCGTATGTAATTGATATTCTGCGCCACCAAAAAAATCAAGGGTTGAATCTTTCCAATTAATATTAAAAACTTGACCAACCAAAAATGTATTATTTTGATAGTTTTGAATCAATTCGCCTTTATTATTTAAATAACTAGGGTCAGAATATTGCATTTCATTTGTTTGGTAAGAACCATAAGTCTTAGTATTAAAATTGTTTTTACAAACAATCCTTTCCATATTAACAATATGATTTTGAGTGAATAGACGTTGTGAAGCAAAATCATTATAAAAAATAACAGAGCCAGGTAAGCCCTTTTCTGATTGATAAAAATGATAGGCTGCATTCCAACGTTTGTTTTCATTTATTGTTGAAAAATGAATTCCAGTATTCCATTCTAGTAAATCATTATTTTCTCGAATAGCATCGAATAGATTTTCACCATTCATATATTTGAATGGATAACTTCCGTCAAAACTTCTACGCTTACCATAAATAGCAAATGATTTATTTTCAAAACGCTTCTTTAGCGAAAAATAATTATCCAATTGATTAAAAGAACCGTACCTAGAATTAAATCTTACTTGGTATTTTTCACTTGAAAATGTATTTTCAAATGTTTGGATATTTAACGTATTTGCAGCAACTAAGGAAGAAACAGGATATAAAAAAGAGGGATTCGACACAGAATTAAAGCGAATATTCTCTATGTTTTCTGATTGAATAGCACCTAAATCTACTTGTCCAACTTGGTGATTATTCAAAGTAAATTCATTCAATAAAACAACACTGTGATTACCACTAATACCCCTAAAAGAAATCGTTTTAAGCCCCCCTAAACCACCATAATTTTTAAGGGAAATTCCAGTGATTTTTTGGGTAATTACACCAACATCTTCTGAAGGAATGGCTTGAATTTCTTTTCGAGTAATTTGTTGATCTAAAGAATTAAGAGAAAATGTATCTTGTTTTTGAAGAATAACAATTTCCTTCAACTCTTTCTGACTTTGTGCAAATAATGAAAAAGAAAAACAAAACATCCCTAAGTAAAATAAGAGATGTTTCATTTAAATATTAATATTTAGCTTTCAAATTATCCAAAGCAAAATAGGATGGTGTTAACATACCGTATGCATTATTATCTGAGGAGGATAAATTAAATACAAGTGAATCCGTATTACTTAAAGAAGAAATATCAATAGTTTTCCATGACTTTAAAATAAAATGATCGTTTGCATTTTGAGATCTAAAATCAGCTAAATAAACATCTATTGAATTTTTAATAACCCCATTTGCATAACCATTGATTACCAATTTAAAGAAATCACCTTTTTCGAATTTTTTAGCAGAACCATCACCCTTTCTCATTGATAGAGCTGCATATGTGCTGTTCGTGATGTCAACACTCGTTAAAAAAGGTTTTTTAGAAGGACAAGTAATCTTTGCGCCATTTTTACCAATAATATAGGTTTTGCTATTATTACTTCCAGCCCCTGCAAACGCTGAGTATTCGTTGATAAAACCCTCAGTTATTGTGTCGGTCTTAGTTGATATGGCAAAGCCTTTCGCTAAGAAATAATTAGTTTTACCATCCCAAACATAAGCATCTTGAACAGATTGAAAAAGGAAATTTTTAGACGCAAAGTAATTTGTAGTACCTACACTGTCAACAAATCCTTTTGGACCAACCGTTAATTCTTCGAAGTCAACAATGCTAACAGAATTGTCTAACGAATCCGTTACTTTCTTAACTTCTTCTTTCTGACAACCAATAAAAACAGTTGAAATTAATGATGCAGCTAGCACCAAACGAATGTTTTTTACGAACATACTTTTTTTCTTCATTTTACTTAATATAATTTAATTAATAAATAAAAAGAAGAAATCAGGGGATGATAATCCCACATAAGGACGAGTTACCTTTGGTGACCAATGAATAGGTCAAAACAAGTAATTCCGACTTTATTCTGAAGTCTTCATTAATAATGATTTAGGCAGGTATTCTGACTCGTTCCAACTCAACTTCACCTTCCCATTTCTAGACGTCATTGAAACAGTGGTATACTTGAAGTTGATTTAACAGAACATACAGCTGCAGAAACAGTTCTGGATTCACACCAGATTCCCTTTTACTTCACAGAGTGATACCGTAAATCGATGGTAAAGGTAACTATTTTATTTGAAATGAATTAAAAATAAAAGTTGAGAAAACAAAAATCCCCTAATCATTTTCATAATTAGAGGATCAATATTTATGTAATTTAAAATTATTCGTTTTCAGCAACTACCTCTTGTACTTCAGGTAAATGTTGTTTTAACAAATTTTCTATTCCTCCTTTCAACGTAGCAGTTGAAGAAGGACATCCAGCACACGCTCCTTTTAACAAAACAGTTACAGTTCCTTGCTCAAAACCTCTAAACTCAATAGCACCACCGTCAGATTCAACCGCTGGACGTACATACTCATCCAACAAACCACGAATAGCATCATCGTATTCTGAAACTGCATATTCTTTTTTAGGATTATCTTCTGTTGAAGGAGCTGGCTTAGGAGCTGGCATTTGAATTAAAATATCTTTAGATTCAGCGATCCAATTTTTCACAAACTCACGTAAATCCATCGTAATAAAATCCCAAGGAATATTATCAGATTTTGTTATCGTTACAAAATTACTAGCTATGAACACATTACGAACAAAAGGAAATTTAAATAACTCTTCTGCCATAGGAGAATAACCTTTCGCTTCAGCGCCAGAAGTAAACTCAACAGATTCACCTGTTAACATTAGATATTTGTTAGCAACGAACTTCATAGTAGAAGGATTCGGAGTCATTTCGGCATATACATTTACAGGAACTTGCATAACTTTATTTTTTTGTTCAAAATTACAACATAAATCCTTGTTCAAATTCTCTTTTGAATGATAATTCGATAGAATTTTTTATTATTTTCGTGCCGATTTAAATTTAAATTTCAAACTATGTCATATTTGTTTACGTCAGAGTCTGTTTCTGAAGGGCATCCAGATAAAGTAGCTGATCAAATTTCAGATGCATTAATCGATCATTTTATGGCTTTTGATCCTACTTCAAAAGTTGCTTGTGAAACATTGGTAACTACTGGTCAAGTAGTATTAGCCGGTGAAGTTAAAACAACTACTTATTTAGATGTACAATCTATTGCTCGTGAAGTAATTAAAAAAATTGGTTATACAAAATCTGAATACATGTTTGAAGCTAATTCTTGCGGTATTCTTTCAGCTATACACGATCAATCTGCAGATATTAACCAAGGGGTTGATAGAGTTGTATCAAATGATGATTTTGAGGCAAGAGCAAATGCTCAAGGTGCTGGTGACCAAGGTATGATGTTTGGATATGCCACTAAAGAGACTGAAAATTATATGCCTTTAGCGTTAGACTTAGCGCATAAAATTTTGCAAGAACTTTCTCATATTCGTAACAACGAACCTGAATTAATCGGGTACTTAAGACCAGATGCTAAATCTCAAGTTACCATTGAATATTCTGATGACAACGTTCCTCAAAGAATTGACAGTATTGTTGTATCAACACAACATGATGATTTTGCTTCGGAAGCTGAGATGTTAGATAAAATCAAACAAGATATCATCAATATTGTAATTCCAAGAGTAAAAGCTAAACTAAGACCTGAATTACAAAATTTATTTACAAACGAAATTCAATACCACATCAACCCAACTGGAAAGTTTGTTATTGGAGGTCCTCACGGAGATACTGGTTTGACAGGTCGTAAGATCATTGTTGATACTTATGGAGGTAAAGGTGCTCACGGAGGTGGTGCATTCTCAGGAAAAGATCCTTCAAAAGTAGACCGTTCTGCTGCTTATGCTACTAGACACATTGCTAAAAATTTAGTTGCTGCTGGATTGTGTGACGAAGTACTTGTTCAAGTTTCTTATGCTATTGGTGTTGCTAAACCATGTGGATTGTACATCAATACTTACGGGACTTCTAAAGTGAACAAAACGGATGGAGAAATTGCTAGAATTGCTGAGTCTATTTTTGACTTACGTCCTTATGCAATTGAGCAACGTTTGAAATTACGTAATCCTATCTATTCTGAAACAGCTGCTTATGGTCACATGGGAAGAAAAAATGAAGTGGTAACTAAAACCTTCAAATCTCCCGACGGAACTGAAGTTAAAAAAGAAGTTGAGTTATTTACTTGGGAAAAGCTAGATTTCGTTGATAAAGTTAAAGAAGCATTCAACTTATAATATTTTTTTTTGAAATTATAAACAAAAGCTACCAATCAAGGTAGCTTTTGTTTTTTTTGATATTTTTTTCTTTTATTTTTCTAGATTTTTTATCTCGTTTATACGTTTGTTTGATTTTTCTTCTAACCTCTGGAGTTTGTTTTCTCCAGAATTCTTTTTTAGCTTTCTTTGCTGATTTTCTGGCTTTCTTTAATTGTTTTTTTTCTTCTTTTTTTAATTTCTTCATCATCTCTAACTCAGTTAGAGGTTTATCTATTTTATCTTCTTTACTCAATACTGCACATGAAATTAAATTCACCGAAAAAAAGAAACAAAATAAATACCTTTGATATTTAGTAATACCTTTGATCATCTTCAACCATTCGTAATGAAATTAGGAATTATTTTTTTGATGGGAATATTACCCTTTATTTTTTCTTGTAAAAAGTCAAGTTACCACCCAGTTCCTAGTGTGCCGTTTGATATAACTATTAATTTATCACTCCCGAGTTATATTAGTCTCCAAGGGGTTGGTGGATGGGCTTACGTGACAGGAGGTGTCCAAGGGATTGTAGTATATCGAAAATCTTCAGATGAATTTGTAGCTTTTGATCGGAAATCTCCAATTACATCAAGTGAATGTACAAAACCTCTTACAACAAATCCTGATAATTTTTTGCAATTAGAGGATTCATGTACTAACGCAAAATTTTCATTGTTTGATGGCTCCCCTATCTCGGGATCTGAATTTGGATTAAGGCGATATCAAACACAATGGAATGGTTCAAGCATCCTTCGAATCTTTAATTAAGGCATCGACTGTTTTGTAACCCATTCCAAAACGCTGTACCAAAGGATAAAAGTCATTAACCTGTTCAATTGTTCTAATTCCACCAGATGCTTTAATTTGTAAATTAGATTTTGCTTTTTCAATCTCTAACCGCATCACTTTCACTTTTTCAATCTCTGCACCAATTGCGACTTTTCCTGTTGATGTTTTAATAAAATCAACCCCTGATTGAATACAAATTCTTGTTGCTAATTCAGTTTCCTCAATGGATAACAAACCACTTTCAACAATCACTTTCAAAACTATTTCTTGGCCA
>VFQS010003568.1_pt1 | contig 11802 bp, 14 predicted proteins | sample 3512361 | NCBI WGS metagenome assembly VFQS01 (sample SAMN10412375, study PRJNA504923) | tailings metagenome | isolation source: Relicate 1 Philex TSF3 active mining | place: Philippines | reverse complement strand
TTCATTTGTTGCTGTTTACCTCTAAGAATCTCATATAAAGCACCACCAGCTTCAGTTTGAGTAGTTGCTCTAGCTTCTGGTGCAATAGTTCTTCCTAAAAGACCAGCCTCTTCTTCAATCGCTTTTCTTTGAGCAACATCAAATCTTTGCATGACATTTTGAGCTAATTTACCTCTAGCAGCGTTTCTCATTGCTTCTTCACTAGCAATTTGCCTTACATCACCAGTTGCTTGACCAAGAGTTAAAGGAATTCTTCCAGTATCAGCAGCGCTAGCTAAAGATGTAATTCTTTCAGCTTCTTGACCAAATTTAGTTCCTAAGTTTTTATAAGCATCAACAATAGCTTGCTTACCTTTTTCTCCAAACTCGTCAAAGTTAATGCCTGATTGTTTTAAAACATCTTTAAATTGACCAGATACTTCTCCAGAAGCATTAAACACAGGCTTTCTTGCTCTAGTGTATGCAACCAACGCATCACCAACAACTTGACCACCTGCACCAAAAGCAGCGTCTAAACCAACCTTTAAAGTGTCAAAATCTTGTTGAGAGCCTAGCATTTGTGCGCCAGTTTCTTTTGCAGCAGATATACCACCAGTTGTCAATCCAGCAATGCCAAGTCTTGTGCCAATTCCTTTAGCCAAACTAGCAATTCTTCCTACTGGCAAAAATTGAATAATATCACCAGCAAAACCAACAGCATCAACAGGAGATAACCCCTCTCTATTTGTATAGAATGGTTTTCCATTAATCACAACATAAGGATTTCCTTGAGCATCCTCACCGCCTTTTGCGCCTTCAACATTCTTTAAAATAATGTCTTGTAAAGCTCTTGGCTCAGTTGTTGCTAAAGTACCTAAAGTTAGCATTAAACTTTCAGGTAAACTTACTTTTGCTTCTAAATATTCAGGAGTTCCTTTTGTTGGAACTGGCAATTTAGGCAATCCTAAATCTTCACTAGAAACAACTTGAGATGCTGGTTTTACATCATCCTCAAATGGATTTCCTTGAACTGGTGTAAGAGTAGCCATTAATCGCTCACTTTATAGAATTTATCGCCTTGTTGCACATAATAAGCACCATCTTTACCTTTAGTGCCTTTAACTTGTCTATTGCCAATTGTAAAGTATAAGAAGTCTGGTTTTTCCATACTTTCAAATGGGCTTTTAATTTGATTGGGGTCTGCGCCAAAACTTTTAGCAAATGATTTGTAAGTATCAACATCATTCTGCACATTCTTTGCATAACTATTAACCATTCCATAAGCAGTAGACATAATATTATTACGCTCTTGCTCAGTTAAACTGCCACCTCTAGCAATTCTATCAGCTAATCCAACAACGCTTTGAGGAATACTCCTACTTCCCTTAATAGTTGCAATATCTCCTTGTTGAACAGCTCCAGATGGGTCATAAATCTTAGCAAGACCATAAATTAATGTAGAATCTGTAGCAGGATTAGCTTTATCTTTTGATGCTCCAACCATAGCATTATATCTTCTTGATACTTCTCTATAGTCTTTAACTTGTGTATTAAAGTCTTTAACATTACCTGCAGCAGCTTGAGCAACAGCAGTAGGGTCAGCAGTATTAATCTTTGGAGCTTTATTTACATCAGATTTTTCAATGTAGTTTTGAACTCTTGTTCTATCTTCAGAAGTAAATTTATCTGGTGTTTTTAATCTTCCGCCTTCATCTTTAATGCCTAATACACTTACAGCTTCTTTAATTTGGCTAGGAACATCAGCCATCTTCATTGTCGCACCACCTAATACTGGTAATGCTTTTTCAATATTTGCTAACTCTTCCCATCTGCCCATTCCAGCTAATACAGGTGCAATCTTGTTAATATCGTATGTATAACCAGTTAATTCTTTTTTCTCAGGAGTTACTCCATAAGTTGCTACACCTTGGTCATCTAACATTGTTTGACCTTGAGGAATTACAGCAGGAGTTGTTTGATATTGTGGTGTTGCTGCGCTTGCATATAACTTTCTAAGTTGCTCAGATTCTTTTTGCTTACGCAACATTTCAGAAATTTGTGTAGCCTTTAGCATATCAGTCAAAGTCTTATCAAAAGCACCCTGATAGCCTTGCATACCTGCTGTGCCAGCTTGAGCTAGAACTTGCCCTGCACTACCACGACCGCCTAAAGCAGCTAAAGATGCTTGCAGAATACCTTGATTAAGTGCTTGCTCTTTAGTTTTAGCAAATTGTTCTTCACCAATTAAATTTCTAAGAAAATCTGGTGAACCTAAAATATCATCAATAGTTGCCATGTCTTTATCCTAATAAAGAAAGAATGTTTGGTCGTTTAGCTTTTTGCTCTAACAAAGATAGAACACCTGAATAATCAACAGAACCAGCAGGTCTAATTTGTTGTCTTGGCATACCTGTAGCAGTTGGCTGTTGTCCTAGCAATGTATTAGCTAAATTAGCACCTCTAAGAGCTTGCTGAATAGAAATGCTAGATGGAGCAGTAACACCTGTAATACCAGCAGTTCCGCTTGGCAATGCTTCAGCGCCACCTAAATACCCTAAACCACTAGAAGCATTAGAGCCTACTTGTCCTGCTAATTCTGCTTGTGCAATCTGTTCTGCTGTTAATCCTGCTGTGCCTGCTGATAATGTTCCTGCACCACCTAGATATTCCATGCCACCTAAAGCACTTGCATTTAAACCTGTTCCTGCTGTACTTGTTGTCAAGCCAATACCTGTTCCACCAGAACCTACTGCACCTGTTGATGCACTTCCTAGAGCCTGTGAGCCTAAGTAATCAGTAGCAGTAGCAGCAGTCGCTTGAGCAGTCGCAGCTTCAGCAGCAGCAACACCAGCATTAGCAGCTTCCGCAGCAGTCGCACCTTCAGCTAAAGCAGCAGCTTCGGCTGCATCAGCCATAGCAGCAATTTCAGGAGCATAGTACATACCAGTTGCAGCAGCTACTGTATACCAACCCCCCGGAATTTCCTCATTGACTTTATCATCAATCCAAGAGCCTGCATCCTTGACTGGGTCTACTACAGCATCTACCACATTATCAATAAAGCCACCGCCACTCATAGCTTATTCTCCACAATTACATACTTTTCTGTAAATCCTAATCTTCTCCAAAGTCTTGCAATTGATTCTCTTGCAGCACCTTGAACCTTTGTAGCTCCCTGAGTCTTTAATAACTCTGTGAACTCTTTGTAAATCTCTTTGTCGCTTATAAACTTACCACCTATGGTAGTTATAAAAGCTACTCTGTCATTCGGATAATTTTGGAAAGTTACTGTGCAACACCCTTTAATCTTTCCGAAATCATCTAACGCTACTACTAATTGCCATTGACCATTCGTCAAATAAACCTTTGCTTGGTCTAGTGAGTAGTCACCATCAGAATACTCTAAAGCATCTCCAATGAAACCACTTACTAGATTCCAAGTCTGTGAAACAAAGTTCTTATGAACTAATTTGAGCATTAGAACCCTGCTAACAATCCACCGCCTAATGCACCTAAACCAGCACCTAAATAAGCATTGCTAATACCGCCAGTAGTTCCGCCTAATAGGTTTCCTGCTAAATAACCTAGACCAGCACCGCCTAATGCAGAGCCAATATAGTTATTAGGAGCTTGAGTAGTTTGTGACCCATAAGAGCCTAATGGAGTTCCATAGACGCTTGATAAGTAGCCTTGCAACTGTTGGTAAGGAAGTTGTTGAGCAAATTGATAACGAGCCATTTGTTCTTGTAGTGGTTGAGCAGAAATAGCTTCTTGAGCTGCGCCAACTTGAGCCAATTGCTGAGAAGGTAAGTATTGCTGTGCATAAATGCTAGGAGCAGCAGCAGCTAACTGAGCTTGACCTAATTGAGCTTGTTGTTGCAATCCTCTTTCAGCCATATATTGCTGATTAGCCATTGTGCTAGTAATGTCACCTAAAGCACGACCATAAGTTTCTGTAGCACCTGTTAAAGCGTTTTGCATTGCACCAGAGCCATAGCGACCAGACTTAGAATAAAGACTAGCAATACTTGGTAATACTTGTTGGCTAAACTGTTGTTCTAGTGGTCGAGTAGCAGCTTGCATAGCAGCTTGTTGATATGGGCTACCTTGTAAGAATCCGCCTTGAGCTGTCTGACCAATACCACCAAGAGCCTGTTGATAAGCTGTTTGAGCTTGTTGCAATACTGGGCTTACTTGAGTAGCCAGAGCTTCTTGTTGAGCAAGAGCTTGTTGAGTCTGAGCAGATGGGCTAACATAAGTTTGACCAGCAAAGAACTCAGGTTGTTTACCAGTCAAGAATAGACTCTTAGCTTGCTCTAACCCTGTTGTTAAATAGGGCAATAACGCTGGGTCAATTGACGAGGTTGTTGTGGTTTCTGCCATAATGTTTCCTTTATCCTACTACTATATATTTGTAAGTTTTGTTAGCTGTGTCATTAGCTAAATGACTAACTACTGCACTACCATTAGTCTGTGAACTGACATAAACACTACCTGATGATAATGGTGCTATATGTTGCAAAGTAACAATCGCTGCTGGGATAGCAGGTCTTGGTATTCCTGTGTCTGCTGGGTAACTTTCTAAACCAATATCAGTACTTGATGTAGTACCTGCAATCTCTACATAATCACCAGCTTGTAGCTCTAAAAAGACATTGACTGTTCCAATGACATGGCTTGGGTCACCTGAGCTTTTGCGAGCTGGAATATCAAACCGACTAGCAGTTCTTGGGACATCTGTTCCATTTACCCTAAACCATACATCTGCATATTGAGCATCATTAGCATTATTTACTAATTGTATAGAGAACTGCACATTGTAGATGCCATAGTTTCTAACATAAAGTCTAGAGCTATTAGCCAAGTAAACACCACTTGCTTCCTCTGTCGTGTCATATACCACTACAGCAGTAGAACCTACACTCGGAGCAGTTTGGTCTGAATTGTTGCTAAATGAACCATAAGGAGCTGCATCTTGTTCAGCAGCATCACTTGATGGAATTAGTATTATTGTTGAATCAATACCGATTCGTGCATCTGTAATAGTTGTTGTAGTAGCCCATCCAGTAGCTAATGTAACAGTTCCAGTATTATTGGTTTTACCATTCATTATCCCATTGACTACTTCAGCGACAGCTCGCTGGTCACCGCCAAATGGGGGTAATACTCTAAACATTATCTGCCACCCATAGGAACAATCTCAACATCAACACCGACTGCTGATGTCCAGTTATCCCCTGATGGAGTTACAGATAATCTATGGAATCTACCCATACTTCTTAGTGATACCCTATTTTCTGAATCAGCAGCTACAGATGAGCCAAAAGTAACCTGAGAACTCAACAAATCTCTAGATGCTATAGCAACACTAGCAGAGCCATTGTCTACAATAGGTTCTACCAAAGTAATAGCAGTTTTACGATTTTCAGCCGACAGTTCTCCTGTCTGGATTGTAGCAGTAGAATTTGCACCTGTAAATGTGATAATTTTAGTATCACGCACACCTGCAAGCATTAACTTACCACCTACCCAAAGACGAGAGTCTAAGCTAGTTCCTAGCGCATCTAGTGAGCTAGATACAGTATCTAAGCCCTCTAAACTGATAGAAGGTGTAGAAGATGATGCGATTCTGTCAATATCTGTCGTTCCGCTAGACCATTTCTTAGTCTGGAAGTTGTAAATAATTAACTTATTCACATTGCCACCGCTACCCTTTGCAGGATAAGCCCAGAATACTAGCTTTCTGAATGGGTCTACAGCAGCAGACATATTGTATAAATAAGACTCGTCTACATCAGCAAAGAAGTATCTGTCTACCTTTTCGCCACCAATAGAAAATACTTGTTGTCCATCACAGGCATAGAATCCATCATCAGATAGGAAGAATGTCGTTCCTTGATACTGAATCACAGAGTTAGCTTCGTAGCACCCTAGATTTCTAGTGATATTGTCAAATTGGAACACTAGTGGACTGCCGACATAAGTCATGCGATAGATTGACCTATCCATCAAGATTAAGCCAAATTCGCCACCTGTAATGCCTACTACTGTGCCACCATCAGGGATTTCCTGATAGTCAGATTGAGTCGTTGCTGAATCTGTCCAACTTGTTTCATCATTAAGAGCCGACCATTTAACCCTAAAAGGCAATGGAGTTGTCGCATCATAAATGTTAGCGGACACTACAAAGTCACGAACCACAGTCACAAACTTAGCTTTTGGAGCATCAGCAGCCAAATCAGCCCATGCTGTAGAAGTGCCTAGCAACCAGCCCTGTAACTTGTCGTAACCATTAGCAGCAATAAGACGATTACCAAACTGTGTAAATCTCCATCTGCCAGTAGCAGGTGTAGCATAAGTAGAGCCTGATACATCATCTAATGAGAAGTCACTAGAATCTAGCTTATATAAGTTTGTTGTGCTTCCTGCAAAGATTGTTACTGTGCCATCAGGGTTTCTACCAGCTACCACATTATTAAGGCTTTCAGACGCAGCACCAGAATAGTCAGCAGCAGACGGAATAGCTCCATAACCTACTGCTCTTGAATAGACATTCTCAGCCTTCATCAATGCACCAGTTACAGATGGTTGGTCTGGCAACCACTCACCAAAAGTTATTCTTTGATTCATTTATTTACCCATTGTTCTGTGCCATTAGATACAGAAGCCCATACTACAGGGCTAACTGATACATCTGTCCATGATTCGTTGCTTGCTGTTACATCTTGCCAATTAGGTGTTTCAGGAGTTTCAGGATTCCAAGACTCTGAGCCAACTTGGTCTAAACTCCAGTTATCTCCAATAATCCTACCTAAACAACTAACACTAGCTGAGTTAGTAATTGAGCCTGATGCAGAAAATACCGCAATTGCTGAAGCCGATACTGTTCCAGAGCATCCAATCTCTGCATAACCTGAGTATTCAACTCCACCCAATGCTGTAACTGTCGATAATCCATTAACTGCTCCACTTCCTGTTCTTATCCTGATTGAGCTACTAGATACAGTTCCACTAGCAGAAATAGCACCTGCACCAGATAGAACCCTAGCAGCGTCAGCAGTTACAGTAGCACTTGAGCTAACTGAGCCAGCTCCGAATCTATCTCTGTATCCGCTTGCTAAAACAGTCGCTATTGAGCTTACTGAGCCTAATGTAGTCCTTACCCTTATCGAGTCGCTAGAAACGCTTGCAGAGCTTGTAATCGAGCCTGAAGCGTATCTAATAACATCTGCATCTGCTGAAACTGTAGCACTAGCTGAAACTGAGCCTGTAGAAGTCCTAACTCTTACAGAATCAGAAGAAACACTAGCACTTCCTGTAATAGCTCCTGAAGCAAATCTATCTCTGTAAGCATTGGCTGTAGTTGTAGCTTCTGCGCTAACAGAAGCATCACCATAGTAAATCCAAGTGCCAGCTTCATTGTAATAAGGGCTATCTAGTGAAAATGCCAGTCCATCTATGCTTGTGCTAAATAAATCTAGCTGTTCAAGCGTAAATGGGGATTGAATATCTGCTGGCATAATGCCCTCAGAATTAAGCTAGAGTTACTGAAAGACTACCGCTTGCAATCTTGAAAATGTCACCAGTTTCGATTGTTTTAGAGCTATCCAAAGCTGTGTGATATAGCAAGTTACCTGTGCTTGAAGCATCCCAGATACCAATGTGAGATACAGTTCCCCAGTTAGCAGTAGCTTGTGGAAACTCAACAGCAGCAGAGTTTGTGCTTGTGCCATTGCTAGGTGAGCCAAAAGTAACTGATGTGCGAGCATAAGAACCGCCAGAAACTTCTGTGCCTGAACCTGCATCAGTAGGGTCTGCTGTATGCAAGCCTACATAAACAGTAGCAGGGCTTGTATAAGATGTATTGCGTAGAGTTGCATTAATTAATGCGTTCTCTAAATAGTTTGACATTTCAGCCATGATTTATTCCTTATCTGCTTGTTAATTTCATTGTCAAAGGAACTCCAGAATACTCTGAGCCTTCGTCTGATTCGTTAATGTTGTTTACTGCCCTGTCATACATACTAATCCACATTTGCACTCGTGCATCATTGATTAGATATGGTTCTGCTTCAGCTAATGAGCCATATAACAAAGCATCAAAATAATTAGCTAAAAATACATTGCTAGAGTTGCTATCAGACAAAACAGCAGGTTTAGCGTAGTAAAGAATCTCTAGTGTGTATGTGCCATCAGCTACAGGAGCAAACATAAACTCTGAAGCTAATACTGTGTAATAAACTGGTTTGCCAGACTCATCTGCCCTAGCATCTCTTGTGAAGGCACTAGGTGACAGATAAGATACAGGCACTCTGGGATTACCCTGAATATATAAATCTCGAACTTCTAAGAAGTCTGTAGGCAAAGCTACCTTAGAATCGCCACCAGTCATAGAAGTTGTGGCTGACTTTAGCATTTGACGAGTTCTCAATTCTCTTGCAAGACGAGTTTCAGCCAAGCGAATAAAGTCAGGAATCTGAGTTGTTAAGTCGCTTCTACCTAAGTAGTTGGCTACTGTAGTCTTTAAGTCTGAGTAACTCGTGAAAGCCATATCTAATCCATTTCTATGTTATGCCACCCAAATTGGTAGCTTCCAATATGTTTAATTTCCTGAGATAGCGTATGGTCTACATAAGTCTTATATCCAATGTCTGATGACTTAATGCAGAAATAAATATCCTCTCCGAGAACCTTATCGTTAGGTAGTTTCTCAAAGAAGAACCAAGGCTTCTCTAATTCTTTAAATACACAAGCGTCAATTAGCATGACTCCACAGCCAATGCCATCAACTACTTCTATTCCATCCTTACCCTTAGAAAACACAGGATGCCATACTACATGGTCATCTTTTACTTCTAAAGTCTTTGCTGTAGGCTTTACTGGCTCACTTCTAGTCGTAGCATTAACACCAACAATCGCTTTGTTATGCTTCATTAGTCTAGTTAGCGTATCTCTAGGGAATCTCATGTCTGCATCAATAAACAGAATATGAGAACAATTATCATCTAGAGCCGATTGAACCATGTTGTTTCTTTGGTCAAATATCAAAGTTCCCATAGATGTATAGAGATTCATCTCTATCTTTGAGTTCTTGTTTGTATAGTTCACCAAAGCTGCCAAATCAAAGGCAGTTCCTACTTCCATCATTCCCCTTGCAGGGATACAAATTCCAACCTTCATACAACACCACCTCTAGTTCTGAATACCACATTATCAGGGTCATTAAGCCATCTTCTGAAGGCTGGGACATCAATTACATGATACCCACGCATAATGCCTTTTTTGTTTAATTCATCAACTATGACAGTAGGGATAGATGCTATCTTGTTCTTAGGGTCATATAGCTCCCCAGACCAGCCTGTTCTACCACTATTTTGGTTGTATTGTGCTTTGTTATTTTCGATAAAGTCACTCAAGTCTACTTTAGACTCAATAATCACTCCACCTTCACCATCCGCTAAGACAGTTCTTATAACTCCATTGCTTGTTTCGAGATTGCCAATCTTAGACAATTTCCTCTCCTGTAGAAAAATGGGGATGGATTTCTCCACCCCCAATTCTACCAACTATTTCGCAATAGTCAATTAAGCTGCGTTCAAGTCGAAAGCACCGCCATGAGCTGCTTCGTTCTTAACTTCAAGTGTCAATTCAGCCAAGATTTGAGTCTTTTCTGAGTCACCAGCTTTAGCCAAGTCGTTAGTTTGGAATGGGCGCAAATATGCCAATGCTGCATATTCTGGGTCTAATACCAAAGCGTCACGAGTACGCATGAAGCGGTTAGGAACAATGCTGATTTGACCGAAGTCAGACTGATAGATGTCAGCACCAGCCAAGATTGTAGCTTGACCGCTTACAGGAGCTTGATAGCGTTGAGCTGCCAAACCTGTGAAAGCAGAAACAGTTTGCTTCAATGCTGGAGATACGAACAATACTGAAGGTGTGCCACCAGAGCTGAATACTTCACGAACAACTTCTTTCAACATTGTTTCTGTGAAAGTGCGAGTTGTGTCAGCATCAACACGAGCTGAAACACCGATAGTTGTAGGGTCAGCACCAGCAGTAGTTGTGCCTGAACCTACTGAAGTGTTTGACTTGATGAAAGATAACAATGATGACATCTTGCGAGCTGTAGAAGAACCATCACCAGCAACCTTAGCTTGGTTAGCAGTAATGATTGTTTCAATGTCACGCTTGATTTCAGCAGAGCCTTTAGCCAATTGATAAGCCTTCTCAGACTTACGACCAGCTTTGTCTACAGCTTCCAAAGTGCCAGAAACTTGAACAGTCTTACCTACGATTTGTGTCAAGTTGCCATAGCGAGTTGTTGGTGACAATGTAGCAGAAGTAGCGTCAGCACCTTCAACCAATGCGTTAGCTGTTGTAGCAGCAGCCAAGCTGTCAGTTTGCCACTCGTGGTTTACAGCAGTAGCTTTAGTTTTGCCAATAGATGACATGATTGGTGTATCTGTTGGGCTGATGTTGTAGATTACATCTGTTAAATCTTCACGCTGACCAACTGCGTCATATTTTGTATATGTTGCCATTTCTCTTTTCCTTTAAATAAATTTTTCAAATAATTTAGCAGCATCCTGTTTCTTACCGCTTTGACGGAGCTTTTGGAACTGCTTTTTAATCGCTTCTTGTTCTGATGTTCCCTGTGGTTGAGATGCACCAGCTTTTAAAGTCTTAGGAGCTTCTGTAACTTTCTTAGTAGCAACAGTCTTGCCCTTCATCAACTTCTCGTATTGCATAGCTTTATAAAGCGTTTGGACTGCTCTAGCGTCATAGACATTCGCAAGTTCTTGGTCACTAAAACCAATAGATTTGGCATAAGCCTTAATCTCTTTACGAGCTATATCTGCCTTTACTTCGTCTTTAAACTCAGGAATCCACTCCTTGAGCTTCTGCGCTTCACTAGCTAGGTGTTTCTTTAGGTATTCTTGCTGTTCAGCCTGTTGCTGTTGTGCAATACGCTGTTTCTCAGCTTGAACTGCCTGTAGTTGCTTGTCTTTCTCTGCTCTCTCAGCGACCTTGATGGCATAGCCAATAGGGTCTGACTCTTTTAATTCAGCTAGATTCTCGTTGTCAGATGGCTGACTGAGCATCTTCTCAATTATTTCAAGTCTTTGAGCATAGGTATCACGCAACTGTCTAGCTTCGTCAATTCTCGCTTTCTCTGCTTCCACAGCCTTACGAGTTTCAGCCAAAGCCTGAGTTTTCTTTGTGTAATCTTTTGTGCGACTGTAACCTTGTTGAAGCTCCTCTAAGGTGACCTCAATTTCTTCATTGTCTACTTTGACCTTGAATCGTTGCGGTTCTTGGGCTACTTCTTCTTCGATTTCAGTTTCTTCTGCACTTTCATCTGTGTAGTCCTCTGAGCTATCCTCGGCAGAATATTCAACTTCTTCCGATTCTTGCTCTTGTTGGTCTACCTCTGGTTGAGCTTGCGCTTCCTCAGTAGGTGAGTCCATCAAAGACAAAAATGCACTAGCGGCTTCGTTTACACTTACACTTCCTTGCGGATTGGTGTTGTCACTCATTTTGATACCTTTCGGTTGTTAATAAATCTTCCACTTCTTAGCTTTAATCTGCTTATCGTCAGCGATAGCTTGGATTGAACTAAGTAATTCTTCAATAGCCCTGTATTTGACGAGAGATTTCTCTCTTAATTCGACATCATCTTCAGAACTATTGAATATGTTGTTTTTATACAACAATTTCTGGTTTTCCACAAGTTCCATGAAAAACTCATCACTTAATAATACTGCTGCTCTTTCGGCTTTATTCATGCGTTAGGAATGTTAGGAGTATTAGTTAATTGTG
>VFQS010003567.1_pt1 | contig 11804 bp, 12 predicted proteins | sample 3512361 | NCBI WGS metagenome assembly VFQS01 (sample SAMN10412375, study PRJNA504923) | tailings metagenome | isolation source: Relicate 1 Philex TSF3 active mining | place: Philippines | reverse complement strand
CCGCGGCGAAGACCGACAGGATTCTGGCGAAACGGATCGTTAGCCTGACCGCATGCCTTCCCTGTCGGCCCTCCGCGATCAGCAGCGCCAGGCACGGCTGAGGGCGCTGCGGCTTGGCGTCACCCCCCTCCTGCGGGGCCTGACCGGGGCCAGCGTGTGGTTGTTCGGCTCCCTGGCGCGCGGCGATTGGGACGCCTTCTCCGATGTGGATCTGCTGGCGGTGGCAGCCGATCAGGCCCAGGCACGGGAACTGGCGGATGTGCTGCTTGCCTCAGGGCTGGCCGACGATGTGCTGGCCCTGAGCCAGGAGCGCTGGCAGCAGCTGCGCGAGGGCCCCGATCCCTACTGGCAGGCCATCGGCGCGGATGCCATCCGCCTTGACCAGCCGTGACGCCCCGCGTCGAGGCCTGGCTGCGGCAGGCGACCAGCGATCTTGCAGTGGCCAGGCTCACCGCCTCTGCAGGTTTCCACGCCCAGGCTTGCTACCACGCCGGTCAGGCAGCCGAGAAGGCCTTGAAGGCGCTGCTGATCGCCTCAGGCACGAAGCCGCCCTACAGCCATTCCCTCAGCAACCTTGTCGCCGCCCTCGCTCCGCTCGGCCTCGACATCACAGCTCTGGATGGGTTGCGACTGCGTCAACTCAGTCGCATGGGCAGCGAAACGCGCTACCCCGAAGACGATGAGGCCCCGGTGGATCGCTTCGACGCCAACGACAGCGCCCCGGCCCTCGCCACGGCGGAGGCCGTGATCCAGTTCGCGCGCGCCACGCTCGGCCAGGACAGCTGAGGGACTGGCGACGCCTCAGCGGCTCATCGCCAGCATGCGCTCGATCGGCGCCAGGGCCTGCAGGCGGATCTGCTCGTCCATTTCAATGGCGGGCGAAAGGGTGAGCAGGCTGCGCCACACCTTCTCCAGGGTGTTGAGCCGCATGTAGGGGCAGGCGTTGCAGCTGCAGCCATCGCTGCCGGGAACCTCATGGAAGGTTTTCTGCGGCGCCCGGCGGCGCATCTGGTGCAGGATGCCGGGCTCGGTGAGCACGATGAACTCCGGCGCCTCGCTCTGCTCGGCCCGCTGCAGCAGGCGGCTGGTGGAGCCGATGAAATCGGCCAGATCGAGCAGGTGGGGCTGGCATTCCGGGTGGGCCAGCACCTCGGCGGCGGGGTGCTCCTGGCGCAGCTGCAGCAGGGCCTGCTCGCTGAAGGTTTCGTGCACGATGCAGCTGCCGGGCCAGAGGGTGAGCTCGCGGCGGCTCTGGCGGGCCACCCAGCGACCCAGGTTCTGATCGGGGGCGAACAGGATCGGGCGGTCGGCCGGCAGCTGGCGCACCAGATCCACGGCGTTGCTGCTGGTGCAGATCAGATCGCTCTGGGCCTTCACCGCCGCCGAACAGTTGATGTAGCTCACCACCAGGTGCTCGGGGTGGCGGGCCCGGAAGGCGGCGAACTCCTCCGGCGGGCAGGCATCGGCCAGGCTGCAGCCGGCCTCCAGATCCGGGATCAGCACCGTTTTCTGCGGGCTGAGGATCTTGGCCGTCTCCGCCATGAAGTGCACCCCGCAGAAGAGGATCACGTCGGCGTCGGTGGAGGCCGCCCGGCGGGAAAGCTCGAGCGAGTCGCCGATGAAATCGGCGATGTCCTGCACCGGACCCTCCTGGTAGTAGTGGGCCAGGATCACGGCGTTGCGCTCGCGCCGCAGGGCCTCGATCGCCGCAGGAAGGTCGGCGGGAACGACGGGGCCGGAGGCTTCGGCCGGGCCCGCCGCTGGGGCGCCGCCGCGGGCGGACAGGCCTGGGGCTGGGGCTTGGGCTGGGGCTTGGGTGAAGACCAACCGGGATCCTCGGCTCGGGCAGGATGCCCCCAGCCTAGAAACGCGCCGGAAACGGCCGTGCTGCACCCCAGCCGCCGATGCGCCGCCTGCAGATCGCCATCGCCGGAGACCTGCACGACCAGTGGGACGCCGCGGATCAGGAGCTGATCGAGGGGCTGGCCCCCGATGCGCTGCTGCTGGTGGGCGACCTCAGCGACGGCAAGCGCCGCATCCCGCTGCTGCTGCGCGAGCTGCGGCTGCCCTGGCTGTGCCTGCTGGGCAACCACGATGCCGGCCGCGATCCCAGCGGCCGCACCCTCAGCGGCCAGCTGGAGCTGCTCGGCGAGCGGCACTGCGGCTGGGGGCTGCGCCGCCTCGAACCGCCCGGCCTGGCGGTGGTGGGGGCACGGCCGGCCAGCGCCGGCGGCGGCTTCCATCTCTCGCGGGCGGCCCGGGCCGTGTTCGGCCCCGTGAGTCTGGAGGAATCGGCCGAGCGGATCAGCAGCGCCGCCCTGGCGGCCGATCCCGCCCTGCCCCTGCTGCTTCTGGCCCACTGCGGCCCGAGCGGGCTTGGGGGCGAACCGGCCGATCCCTGCGGGCGCGACTGGAAGACCCCGCCCTGCGACTGGGGCGACCACGACCTGGCCCTGGCCCTGCAGACCATCCGCCGCCAGCGGCCGGTGCCGCTGGTGGTGTTCGGCCACATGCACCACAACCTGAAGCGGGGCCAGGGGGAGCGGCGCAGCCTGCACCGCGACAGCGCCGGCACCCTCCATCTCAATGCGGCCTGCGTGCCCCGCCATTGCGAGGACGCCGGCGGCACGGCGCTGCGCCACTTCAGCTGGGTGGAGCTGGAGGGCAACCAGCCGATCCGGCTGAGCCATCGCTGGTATGGCCTGGGGGGCAGGCTGCTCTACGAGCAGACCCTCTGGAGCGCCGCATGCTGATCTATGCCTGCATCAGCGGCCACGGCTATGGCCACGGCTCGCGCAGCGCTTCGGTGCTGGCCCAGCTGGCGCAGCTGCGGCCCGCCTGGCGGCTGGTGGTGTCCACCGATCTGGCCGACGGCTTCCTCGATCTGGCCCTGGCGGGGGTGCCGCACGAGCGCAGGCGCTGCCGCTGGGATGTGGGGGTGATCCAGGCCGATGCCCTCGGCTGCGACGCCCCGGCCACGCTGGCGGCCCTGGAGCAGCTGGCGGCCGGCTGGCCGGAGCTGGTGGAGCGGGAGGCCCGCTGGCTGGCGGCGCAGGCCTGCCCGGTGCTGGTGCTGGCCGATGTGCCGCCCGCGGCGGCGCTGCTGGCGGAACGGCTGGGGGCGCCGCTGATCTGGCTGGCCAGCTTCGGCTGGGACAGCATCTATGAACCGATGGGGCCGGCCTTCGCCCCCTGGGCGGCCCGCTGCCGCGCGCTCTATGGCCGCGGTGATCTGCTGCTGCACTGCCCGCTCTCGCTGCCGATGGCCTGGGGGGTGCCGGAGATCCGCATCGGGCTCACCGCCTCGCAGCCGCGCTTCAGCCCCGAGCAGCTGCGCGAGCGCCTGGCGCTGCCGGCCGAGCGCGAGCGCACCGTGCTGCTCTGCTTCGGCGGCCTGGGGATGGATCTGGAGCCCGCCCTGCTGGGGCGCTGGCCGGAGCACGTGTTCATCGGGCCCGATGCCCGCCTGGCGGAGGCGCCCAATGGCCGGCTGCTGCCGCCGGGCACGAGGCCGCTCGACTGGATGCCCCTGGCCGGACGGCTGCTCACCAAACCCGGCTACAGCAGCTTCTGCGAGGCCTTCAGCCAGGGTGTGGGCATCCACCTGGTGCGGCGCGGCGGCTTCGCGGAGGCGCCGGTGCTGGAGCGGGATCTGCAACGGCATGGCCTGCACCGGCTGCTGAGCGCGGCCCAGCTCCATGCGGGCGACTGGGAGCTCGACCAGCCGCTGCTGGCGCCGAGCGAAGGGCCCCTGCCCCGGGACGGCGCCCTGCGGGCCGCCGAGGCGATCGCGGCGCGGCTGGAGGCGTGATCAGCAGATCCGATCGTTCCCAGCAGGAAGGTTTGATCTTCTGTTCACCGAATCGACGAGATTGCGCTTGGTCACTGTGATCAGAAGGACGAGCGTGATTCTTGATACCTATGTGCCGCTTGTGCGATCGTCACAGTCACGTTCGCTGCGACACGGATCGATAGGCAATCTGGCCCGAAGTTTCACGCTGACTTCAGTCCAGCTCCGCCGCAGCATTCTTGAGCTTCAGTCGTCCAACGGATTTCTGCAGCGAATTGCACCGCGGCCTGTCCTCTGCTTCTCACGTTTTGCCGATTCTCCAGCGTTCCCCCCAAGCCCTGCTCGCCGCCGGTGTGGCCCTTGCCCTCGCAGGCCCCGCCTTCGCCGCCGACCAGCCCGGCTCCCGGACCCCGAACGCAGCCGGATCGACAGCTGCCCCGCAGCTGGCCATGCTGCCCCCGCTGCCGGTGGCGCCCCGCCGCTTCGCCATGACGCCGGAGCGCAAGGCCCTGCTCAACACCATCCGCTTCGCGGAGGGCACCTGGGCCAACGGCCATGAGATGGGCTACCGGGTGATGTTCGGCGGCGGCCTGATGCCCAGCCTCGAGCGCCATCCCGATCGGGTGATCCGCACCAGCGGCTACGCCAGCGCCGCCGCCGGCGCTTACCAGTTCATGCCCTTCACCTGGGACCTGGTGACCCGGAGTCTCGGCATCCGCGGTTTCCACCCCGAGTCCCAGGACCAGGGCGCCCTGTTCCTGATCCAGCGCCGCGGCGCCCTGGGCCTGGCCGATGCGGGCCAGCTCACCCCAAGGCTGGCCGCCAAGCTCGCTCCCGAGTGGGCCTCCTTCCCCACCATGGCCGGCCACAGCTACTACGGCCAGCCGGTGAAGCGCTTCGCCGAACTCAAGCGCTTCTACGACGAGCAGCTGGCCCGCCTCCGCTCCGAGATGGGCGAGGACGGCTGGCAGGACGTGGCCATCCAGCCCGCCCGCAACGTGGCGCCCGCCTGCAACGATGCCTCGCTGAGCTGTCAGCTGCAGAAGCTCGATCAGATCGGCCCCCGCTCCCTGCCCCGGCGCTGAGCCACAGCCGCCACGCTGAATCGGGGGCGGCTCAACCGCTGCTGAGCGCCCGATCCCCGCAGGGATCGGGCTGATGAAGGGTCCGGCTCAGCCGGGCCCTTCGCTGTTCTGGCGTGAACGGCCGAGGGTCTGCTGGGCGATCAGGTAGGCCGCCACGGCCGCGCCCAGGAAGCCGAGGGCGTTGCGCAGCAGCGGCAGCAGATCGCTGGTGCGGGTGATGATCGGCGCCACGCCGAACACGCCGAAGAGGATCAGCCACAGCGGGGAGAGCAGCAGCACCCAGGTCCACTCGATCGTGCGGCCCTCCTGGCGCGGGAAGGCGGCGAAGCCCACGATCAGGCCGCCCAGCAGGGAGGTGCAGAGGGTGAGCAGCCACTGCTCCTGGGGCAGGCCCGGCACCACCTGGCAGCCGCCGATCGCCAGGCAGCCCTTCACGGAGTGGATCGCATCAAGCACGGCGCCGTCCTGGCCGTGCTCGCGCACGTAGTACTGGTTGCCGTAGCGGGTCTGCAGCTCCACCCAGAAGGTGCGCGGCATCAGGGCGAAGAGGGCATCGCCCACGTTGAAGTTGAGCAGGTTGCCGCCGCGCTCATCGGCCACCACCAGCAGGCTGCGGTCGTCGAGCTGCCAGAACTCCTTCACCGCCAGGCCCGGGGTGCGGTCGTACTGGGTGAGCAGGCGCAGCTTCCAGCCGCTGGTGTGCTCAAAGTCGTCGAGCTCGCTCTCCAGCGCGCCCCGCTGGCCATCGGTGAGCAGCTTGGCGAGATCGATCACCGGCGTGGGGTGATCCGGCAGCAGGTCGGGGTTGTCGTAGGCCTGGGCCGGGGCCGCCAGCCCGGGCAGCAGCAGGCTGGCCAGCACCAGCAGGAGGCAGGCCAGGCTGCGCCCGAGGCGCTGAAGGATCCGCATGCGGTGGAGGGCGTGGGGCAGCATTCTCCCCGAACCCAGCCCCCAGCGCGTGCCCACCCCCGCCAGCTCCAGCGCGCCATCGCCCGCGCCTCCGCCCGCGCCTGCGCCCGCCTGGCTGGCGCAGCGGCTGGCGGAGGCCGGCGGGGCGGTGCCCTTCCGCACCTACATGGAATGGTGCCTGCACGATCCGGAGCACGGCGCCTACGGCAGCGGCCGGCTGCGGATCGGCCCCGGCGGCGACTTCGCCACCGCCCCCTCACTGGGGCCCGGCTTCGCCGGCCTGCTGGCGCCGCAGCTGGCCGCGTGGCTGCAGCAGCTGGGCGAGGGGCCGCTGGCGCTGGTGGAGAGCGGCCCGGGCGAGGGCAGCCTCGCCATGGAGCTGGCCGAGGCCCTGGCGGCGGGCTGGCCCGAGCTGGCGGAGCGCACCGAGCTGGTGCTGGTGGAGCCCAACGCCGGCATGGCCGCCCGCCAGCGCCAGCGGCTGGCCGGTGCCCCCCTGGCCTGCCGCTGGGCGAGCTTCGCGGAACTGGCGCAGGCGCCGGTGCGGGGCGTGCTGCTCGCCCATGAAGTGCTGGATGCCCTGGCGGTGGAGCGGATCGTGTGGGATGGGGCGCTCTGGCGCCGCCAGCGGGTGGCCCTGCACGGGGATCCGGCCGCCGGGCCCTCGCTGCGGCTGGAGCCCGGCGAGCCCCTGGCCGCGGCGGGGGAGGCGGGGCCTGAGCCGGGCGAGGCGGAACTGGTGGCCCTCGGCCTGCTGCCGCCCTCGCCGCAGCGGCCGGCGGGCTGGTGCACGGAGCTGCATCCAGGCCTGGCCCCCTGGCTGCAACAGGCGGCGGCAGCCCTGGCGGCCGGGCCGCTGCTGGTGATCGATTACGCCCTGGAGGCCTGGCGCTACTACGCCCCCCAGCGCAGCGCCGGCACCTTGATGACCTACCGCGCCCAGCGGGCCGGCAACGATCCGCTGCAGGCGCCCGGCGAGGCCGATCTCACCGCCCACCTGTGCGTGGAGAGCGTGGAGCGGGCCGCGGCAGCCAGCGGCTGGCGGCCCCTGGGCCACTGCCGCCAGGGCGAGGCGCTGCTGGCGCTGGGCCTGGCGCAGCGGCTGCACGGCCTGCAGCAGCAGGGCAAGCGTCCGCTGGCGGCCCTGCTGGCCGAGCGCGAGGCCCTGCTGCGGCTGGTGGATCCCCACACGCTGGGCGATTTCCGCTGGCTGGCCTTCAGCCGCGGCGTGGCGCTGGCCCCGCCGCGCTTCCTGCAGGAGCCCGGCGCATCGCCGGCCTGAGCGGAGCAGCGGAACGGGCCAGCGGAGGTGGCGCGGCAGGCGAGAGCGTCAGGGTTCAGGCGGCGCCCAGCCAGGCCTGCAGTGAACGGCGCGGCTGGCTGGGGCTGCTGGTGATCTCGATGATGCGGCCGATCGCCGCGGGGGCCTCCAGGGCCTCGGCGCACACCCGTGCCACCAGCCGCCGCGGGATGCGGTCGTTCTCCTGCTGGTCCGGGCCGGTGAAGAGCACGCCCTCGCTCTCCTGGCCGGGCTCGAGGTCCTGCTCCTGCTCGGTGAGGCCGCCGGGGCGGATCACGGTCCAGTCGAGGCCGCTGCGCTCGAGCCACTGCTCCCCCAGGCGCTTCCACACCAGGATCAGGCCGAAGAGGTTGAGCGGGTGCAGCCAGCGGCCGGCGCAGAGGGAGCTCACCAGCACCACGCGGCGCACCCCCACCGCCCGGCAGGCACGCACCTGATCGCGCACGGCAAGAGCATCCACCTGCAGCGGCCCGGTGAGATCGATCGAGGGCCGGGCGCCGCTGGCGATCACCAGGGCCGCGCAACCCTCCAGGGCGTGGTGCAGCGCCTCGGTGTCGCCCAGCTGCAGGCGCACCACCTCGGCCGCTTCAATCCCAGCCGGCAGCTGCGATCCGGGCCGCACCAGGGCCCGCACCGGCCGCCCCTGCCGCAGCAGCTCCTGCACCACCCGCCAGCCCGTCTTGCCCGAGGCGCCGCTCACGGCCACGGGGGCGGGAACGCCGGCTGGGGCGGCACTGGAGCTGGCAGCGGCGGCAGGATCCATGGCTGGGGGTCTGGTGGGGGGATCCTGGCTCAGGCGCTGCCGTGCCTGCGCCCTTGGCGTGTCGCGCCTCACCCCGCCCGGCGCTGCAGCCAGTCGCCGAGGCCCTGGGCCATCTGCTGCAGGCCGAGGCCGGCGTCGCCGACCAGATGGCTGAAGTGATCGGCGTAGAAGGCCACCGCCCGCTCGAACTCAACGCTTGCGGCCGGCTCCTGGCCGCAGCGCAGGTAATCGCCGCCGCAGATGCGGTCGTACTCGCCGGATTGCACCCAGCGCAGAAGTTCGCTGACGCGGCGCACCGCAAAGGGGTGGCTGCCATCGATCTCGGAGAAAAAGCGCAGGCCGCGATCGAGCGGGTCCTGCCAGTCCTCGTAGCGGCTGGCCTGCTGCAGGAAGGCCTCCAGGTTCAGCCCCTCCACGCCGCCGCCGGCGAGCTTCATCAGCGTGCGGCACACCAGCAGCGGATCGCGCAGCACCAGGGCCGCCGCCCGATCGCAGCTGAGCTCCGCCGCCCGCGACCACTCCAGCAGGGCCAGCCGCAGCGCCCGCAGCGGCAGCTCGCCGATCGCCAGGCCCTGCAGGCCAACGCTGAGCAGCAGCCGCAGCACCGTGCCGTACAGCCCATGGCTGGAGTGGATGTGACCCACCTCGTGGGCCAGCACCGCCGTGATCTCCTCAGGATCCAGCAGGGCCACCAGGCCCGAGTGGAGGATCAGGATCGGCTGCTCCACGCCGAACACCATCGCGTTCGCCTCGGGGGTCTGCAGCAGATAGAGCTCCGCCTTGGTGTGGAGATCGAGCACCTCATGGCAGCGCTCGTGCCCCTCCCAGATCGCCGGCAGCTGGTGGGGGCCGAGCTGGATGCCGTTGGCGATCAGACCCTGGCGGTAGGAGCGCTCGAAGCCGTAGGCGAACAGCTTGCGGATCACCTGATCGAGGCAGGGCACCTGGCGCAGGGCTGCCGTGGCGGCCCGGTCGGCGGGATGTTCGTAGCTCCTGGAGCTGATGCCGCTGAGGCGGCGGCTGGCGGCGGCAAGGCTCATGGCGGCGGGATCGCGATCCCCTGGGGGCTGTCTCCCTGGAGGATTCCCGGCACCAACCAGATCCACGCCGGCCGGCCAGCCCGCCGGGCCAGACCCCCTCCCGCCATCATCGGGCCAGTGCAGAACGCCGATGGCCGCTTCCCCCACCAGCCCCCCCGCCCAGCCGGCGGCCAGCAGCACGGAGGAGCGCTGGCAGGAGCACTGGCAGCAGCGCTGGTATCCGGTGGCCTGCCTCAGGGATCTCGATCCGGCCCGGCCCAGCCCCTTCACCCTGCTGGAGCAGGACCTGGTGCTCTGGTGGGATGGCGCCGCCGGCCAGTGGCGCGCCTTCGCCGATGTGTGCCCGCACCGGCTGGTGCCCCTGAGCGAGGGGCGGCTCAACAGCGCCGGTGAGCTGGAGTGCCCGTACCACGGCTGGAGCTTCAACGGCGCCGGCCAGTGCACCGCCATCCCCCAGGCCGAGGAGGCCGCCGCCGCCAGCGCCTGCGCCAGCCCCCGCTCGCGCTGCCGCAGCTACGCCACCGCCACGGGCCAGGGAATGCTGTTCGTGTTTGCCGGCGATGCGGAGCGGGCCGCCGCCATGCCCCTGCCGCTGGTGCCGCCCCTCGAGGAGCCCGGCTGGCTGGTGCAGGACACCTTCCGCGACCTGCCGATGGACGCCCTCACCCTGCTGGAGAACGTGCTCGATGTGAGCCACGTGCCCTTCACCCACCACCGCACCGTGGGCCGCCGCGAGAACGCCGCTCCGGTGGTGGCCGAGCTCACCGGCGCCGGGCCCGAGGGCTTCACCGCCAGCTGGCCCGAGGGACCGCGGCGGGGCAAGCTCGGCAGCCAGGCCACCACCTTCGCCGCGCCGGGGCTGATGTGGCACGACCTCACCGCCAAGGGCTTCGGCCGCATCCTCACCGTGGTGTACGCCACGCCGATCCGGCCGGGTGAATGCCGCCTGTTCGCCCGCTTCCCCTTCCAGTTCCAGTCGCGCTGGCCGCGGCTGCTGCTGGGGCTGCGCCCCCGCTGGCTGCAGCACATCAGCAACCACACCGTGCTCGAAGACGACCAGGTGTTCCTGCACTGGCAGGAGCGGCAGCTGGAGGCAGCCGGCGGCAGCGGGGGCTTCAGCCGCGCCTGCTTCCTGCCCAGCAGCGCCGATATCTACGTGCGCGCCCTGCACGACTGGGTGCGCGACCACGGCGGCGAACCCTTCCCCGGCCGGCCGCTGCCGCCACGCCAGGGCCTCGGCCCGCTGATGGAGCGCTACGAGGCCCACACCCGCCACTGCCTGCCGTGCCGCACCGCCCACAAGCGGATCAGCGCCTGGCGGCCAAGGCTGCGGGCCCTGGCCGTGGCCCTGCCGCTGCTGGCCCTGGGGCTGGCCCAGCTGCTGGAGCCGAAGCTGGTGCTGCTGCTGGCCGGCGCCGCCGCCGGTGGCCTCACCCTGGCGGCCGAACGGAAGCTGGCCGGCTGGCAGCGGGGCCTGGAGCAGGGCAGCGGCATTCCACCGCGCAACCTCAGCTGAGGCTGGCCAGGGCGCGCAGGATCGTGTCGGCGGTCACGTCGTCGCGGATCTCCACCGCACCGAGGGCGGTGGGCAGCACGAAGCGCACCCGGCCATCACGCACCTTCTTGTCCACCTGCAGGCAGGCGAGCACCGCCTCCGGATCGAGGGCGGGCCAGTGCTGGGGCAGGCCGGCGGCGGCGATCACGGCCCGCTGGCGCTGCTGATCGGCGGCGCTCCAGAGGCCGAGCTCCAGGGCCAGGGCACCGGCGGCCACCATGCCGATCGCCACCGCCTCGCCATGCAGCCAGGTGCCATACCCGCAGAGCGTTTCCACAACGTGGCCGAGGGTGTGGCCGTAGTTGAGGATCGCCCGCAGGCCGCCCTCGCGCTCATCGGCTGCCACCACCCGCGCCTTGGCGGCGGCGGAGCGCTCCAGCAGGGTCTGGAGGAGGTCGGGGCCCACCGCCTCGCGGCTGGCCAGGCCCGTGGCCGGATCGCGGCGGGCGGCAGCCTCCAGATCCTCAAACAAGGGCAGATCGCCGATCACGCCGTACTTGATCACCTCCGCCATGCCGGCGCGGAATTCGCGCTCGGGCAGGGTGGCCAGGCAGCTGGGGTCGATCAGCACCAGGCGGGGCTGATGGAAGGCCCCGATCAGGTTCTTGCCGCCCGGGTGGTTCACACCGGTTTTGCCGCCGATGGCGGCGTCCACCATCGCCAACAGCGTGGTGGGCACCTGCACCACGGCGATGCCCCGCAGCCAGCTGGCGGCGGCGAAGCCCGCCATGTCGCCCACCACCCCGCCACCGAGGGCCACGATCAGCGAGCCGCGCTCCAGTTTCTGGCGGAAGGCCGCGTCGTGGATCAGGGCCACGGTGGCCGGGGTTTTCTGCTCTTCCCCCGCTTCGATCTCCAGCAGCTGGGCGTCGTAGCCCGCCGCCCGCAGGCTGCCCAGGGCGGTGGCGCCGTAGTGGGCGTTCACCACCGGATTGGTCACCACCAGCACCTTGGTGCCCGCCTTGAACCCCCGCGCCTGCACCTGGCTCCCCAGGGCCGCCAGGGCCCCCGCACCGATCACGACGGGATAGGGGTTGGCGCTGAGCTCCACATCAATGGTGCGCAGGCTGCCGGAGCTGAGCGGCATCACCGTCATGGCGGGGGTGCTGGAGAGGCGGGCTGAGGGGTGGGCCGAGGCTAGGGCCCGTTCGTGTCCAGCACCGCCAGCAGGGCATCCCCGTAGCGCTCCAGCTTGGCGGCCCCGATCCCGGCCACCTCCGCCAGTTGCCCACGGTTGCTGGGGCGCTGGGCCGCCAGCTCCAGCAGGGTGCGGTCGTGGAACACCACGTAGGGGGGCACCGCCTGGTCGCGGGCCTGGGCCAGACGCCAGGCCTTGAGGGCCGCCAGCACTGGATCGCCGGG
>VFQS010003565.1_pt1 | contig 11814 bp, 10 predicted proteins | sample 3512361 | NCBI WGS metagenome assembly VFQS01 (sample SAMN10412375, study PRJNA504923) | tailings metagenome | isolation source: Relicate 1 Philex TSF3 active mining | place: Philippines | reverse complement strand
GAATCCAAAATAAGAAGGATTGTCATTTGTAATTGTATTTATGACTTGGGGAGGTTCTGTTGGTAATGTAAGATTTATATAATTAATAGTTAATAAATATACTATTATCGCCATTACAAGATATGCGATACGAATACAAAACGTATTGTTCATTTTTTCACATAATGAATAATTTGTTTGTGTTATATAACTAAACGGCAAATCCTTTATATTATTATATATATTATACGAAATAATAACAATTAGATAAATATATACATTTAAAAGCATCGAATATACTATTATCTTATATTAATATTTTTGATAAAATATCAATATAAAATAATAAAAGGCGGGGGTGGTGGATTTTGATAAATTGATTTATCTCTTTTTTATGAATGGGCGACATGATAATCGGGGCTGATTGCTTTTAAAAATTTGTAAAAGCAATCGGAAAATGTGGTTTTCATAAATATGTTGGATTTTCATAAAAATTTTATGTTTGGGATTCATAAAATTTTTATGTTTGCGATTTCATAAAATTTTTATGTTTGCGGATTCATAAAATTTTTATGTTTGCGGATTCATAAAAATTTTATGTTGGGGTTCATAAAATTTTTATGTTTGCGATTTCATAAAATTTTTATGTTTGCGATTTCATAAAATTTTTATGTTGGGGTTCATAAAATTTTTATGTTGGGGTTCATAAAATTTTTATGTTTTGTGAAAAACCGAGCAAGAAATAAAAGGGGGGCGAGAAGTTATTTGGGAGGAAAATTTTTGGGGGGGGGTCGATTGATTTGGAGTTGGAAAATTTATTTTATATTTATATTTGTAATTACTAATTCAACCGAACCTTTTAATTTATTCGATAAATACTTTCTAATACAATTATTCATTTTATTAACTATTTTTAATGTTTTATTTATAATATTCATATTCAGTTTTAGACAACAAAATCCATATATTAGTATATTTTTATCTACATAGCAAATAGATAATCTATATCCTTTTTGACACGGTTTATCTTTGTCTAAATTATGAATACATCCATATCCTAAAAATTTGCCCAATGTAAGATGATTCAATTTATTTTTGCTATCGAAAAAATCAATATTTTTGGGATTAGTTATATTTGAAATAAAATAATACGAATCTCCAAAATTCCATACATCTACATATTTTTTATACAATAAATTATACTTATCTAATATATTTTCAAATTTACGACTTAAATTAGATGAAATATTTATATAACAACCTTTTTTAATTTTTTTGTAAGTCATATATATATTAAGGCTATCTCCTTGTAGTAAAAATTTTGATAGCTCCAATTTATTCAGAGAATTATATAATCTTTCATCCTTATTTTTCATTCTTTATATTAGTTGATATTTTATTTTACAGCTATTTTCAAAAAAAGTATAGTTTTTTCAAATAAAAATATAGCTTTTTATTTTATGTTTATAATTCGATGACTATACGACGACTATTCGGAATTTAAACAGCTTAAAAGAATCAATATTATATATATTGATTAGATAGGTTGTAATGTCTAATTATCTAATAATAAAAATTCGGGTCTGATCTGAACAGATTAAAAACTCTTTGAGTTTTTAATCTCTTGAGTTTATATATGACTATGTCATATATAAACTGAACAGAAAATATATATGATTTTGGATTTTATTAGATATACATGAGTTTAACATGATTCATGTATCTTATACAACCGTTAGTCTTAAAGACTTCGTCTTTAAGACTCAAGAGATTAAAAACTCGAAGAGTTTTTAATCTGTTCAACTGCTTTGATTATTTGCTTGTAATTCTAAAATTGAGTTATTAGTTATAAATAATCAGAGGGAGGGTTGATGCTTTAATGTTTTTACAGATATATTTAAAAAAAGCTATATTTTTGTTTGAAAAAACTATACTTTTTTTGAAAATAGCTGTAATAAAATTGTTTCTAAATTAGAAAAAGGATATCATAGAAGGCTTCTAATGTTTTTACATGAATTTGATGGAAAAGGAAATGGAAAAACAAAACCGATCTTAAATTATAATCCTCCATATTTAAAAAATTCTTTGCCAGAAATATTTGAAAGAGTAAATAAGTTAAGAAAGAATCCTGTTATAACTAGAAATAGTAAAATGAATCAAGTCAATTAAAAATATAATCATGTTATATGGAGAACATTATTTATAGAGTCAGAGGACAAATGACAGTTATATTCAAATGTTTCAATTTAGTAGATGAGTGCGTTTTATATTTATACAATCAAACTCTCAAACATGGTCTGAAAGTAGTCATTACAACAAAATCAGTTGAAGTCTTCAATATCAGTTCCGGCGAAAAATACGAAGACAAAAATAACAAGAGTGGTCTCGTTAAATTACACGGCGCCTTCTATTGGATTAGTCTCGACGCCCAGAATCAAAGATTAACTGTCGGTGTAGGTGAGCCCAGAATGGAGACGATGATATATCTGTATAATTTCCAAAAAGAGGACAAGTCATTCTTAGAAAATCTTATCTATTTACACAAGGAAAGTGGTGGTATTAAAATCCTAAAAATGCTCGTTGACCCAATAACTGATAAGATTCCTCTGAGCGTAAAAAACACAGATGACCTAACTATTCTCGACATCGCCAAACAAAAATACATGCCGAAATCGAATTTATCATTAGTTTCACAAAAGTTATATGATTGTATATCTGGAAAGAAATTCGTCTTGAATGACAAAGATTTTCCCGAATTTTCCGATGCGATTGAGTATAGTATTGCTACAAAAGGCCTCTGGTGTAATACAACTCTCGCAAATAAAAGTAAGGAATTCGATAAAAACAAACCCAATCTTTTAGAAACATATCTTCGTATTACGCTGGGAAGCAATAACGGCGAATCCCCCGGAATACCATACGTTATGGAAATTTGGCCACCCTCCCATTACTCGCCCATCCACAATCATGCAAATGCGAACGCCATTATACGCGTTTTACACGGCGCCATCCATGTTAAGCTATTCGCCTTTTTGTGCGAAGAAAAAGACGGAATTGAGCCATTCGCAGAAGCCGACTTTAAGAAGGACGAAATTACTTGGATAAGTCCAACTCTCAATCAGACGCATCAACTCGTAAATAATGGAAAGCCCACCTGTATAACTATACAATGTTATATGTATGATGAAGCGAATAAATCCCATTACGATTATTTTGATTATATCGACTCCGATGGTAATAAGCAACAGTATGAGCCCGATTCTGATATGGACTTCGTAGAATTTCGCGAACGAATGAAAAAGGAGTGGTCCAACCGAAAATTCAAATAATACAATAAGAACCTAATGAAAGCTCCCCTTCTTCTAATATTTGAGTCCTCCAATTGAATAAGATATCTGTCGCGTATGTGTTGATATCTATCCTCTTGAATAAATCCCCCTCCAAAAATATTAAATTTCCTCGCCGGAGTTCAAACTTGGAAATCGTATCCTGACTGACATATAACACTGTCGTCGTCATTCCATTCTGTTCAATAATATTTGTATTATTCTCAATATAGTAGATTTTGGTTCCCACACGAATGTAGTCATTAACTTCGCGACAAGGATATAACAAAATCTCAACCTCTTTTACAAAAAAACGAAAGTTTCTTATATCCATTTTAACAATTGAATAATTATGGAGGCCCTGACATAAGCATTCAAATTCCCCATTTTCCGTAATTCTGAATGGCGTATGATACGTATATATATATGTCTCAACTGAATTTATACTGAAATTTATAATTGTTGGTAAATCGATCCTCTCAAATTCGGAAAATGCGAATGGGTCCATTTCATCATAGAGCTCCTCGTATTTCCATAAATAAACGCTGATTATATTTTTTGATGAGCGGATTATATATAGATGAGGTAGTATCGGATGATATACCAATTTAATTTCATAATCTTTATCATAACCGACAAGAGTTTCATTAACGACTATACCACCAGTAGAAAATATTAGCGACTGGATTTCCAGACCAGCGTCAGTTATTGAGCTAATAACCATCCTTGATTTATTTGGATGAAATTCCATATGCTCAATCTTTCCATCGAAGTCTAATCGGTCAATATATTTGTTTGAGTTAGAATCCCAGAACATTATGGTTCCTCTTCGCGTTACCGACACAACACAATCATATAAGCCATCTGACCTTACCATATCGGGAACATGCCTTACAAAAATGACATCATTTTCAATAAAATCATCTTGGAAGAATTTAATGTAAATTCCGTTTTCAATAAATAGGGCCATCGTATTTTTGACGGCGCAGAGAATCCGGATGTTTATCGATTTTCGATGGTCTATATAAGATTCCATAAGTTCATTCTGAACTTTTTTAGGAAGCGCATTATAAAGCCGTTCGCAACATGCGCCACTATTTAATGAAAGCATTATTTTTTCCCAAATGTCTGTTGGTAAATACATTTAGATAATATTTATAATATATTATATAAAAACTTTTATATTTACAAATTTTTTATAAAGTTGTAGCCGTGCCGACACATATCATCTACGGTATAATGCGCTTCCCATCCAATCTCGCAGAGTGCCTTCTCGGAGTTTGCGAATACTACCGCCAAATCGCCGCCCCTTCTATCCGTAAATTCGTAATTTAATTTGATGCCATTCACGCGCTCAAATGCGCCAATTAATTCTAAAACAGTCGTCCCTTTTCCAGTCCCGAGATTGTAAGTATTTATTCCGGAGCCGTCCAATTTCTTCAACGACGCAATGTGTCCCCGCGCCAAATCGACAACGTGGATGAAATCGCGGATACACGTCCCGTCGCGTGTATCGTAGTCATTTCCGAAGATGCGCAACTTCTCCAATTTTCCGGCGGCCACTTTAAGTAAATATGGGAATAAATTATTGGGCGTATCATTGGGGTTTTCTCCGATGAGGCCAGATGGGTGCGCGCCGATGGGATTAAAATATCGCAGGATAACGACGGACCATAAATTATCCGATTTGTATAAATCCTCTAATATATTTTCCAACATATATTTCGTTTTACCGTATGGATTCGTTATTCCACTGCCGGTGGTCGCATCCTCATTAACAGGATATTCATTTGTTCCATAAACTGTTGCCGACGATGAAAATATAATCCTCTTACAATTGTGGTTGGCCATAATTTGTAATAGATTAATCGTTCCGGCCACATTATTGTCGTAATATTTGAGTGGGGCATTTATACTTTCGCCGACGGCTTTGAGTGATGCGAAATGTATGACTGCATATATAGAATTATTCGTGAATAAATTTTCTAATTGGATTCTGTTTTTTATATCAATATTATAATATTTCAAGCGTGATTTATCAGTTATTTTAGCGATTTCTATTATTTTTGTAAAAACGTGAATTGAACTATTCACTAAATTGTCAATAATGATAACATTAAAACCAATATTCAATAATTCGATGACAGTGTGAGAACCAATGAATCCGAGACCTCCTGAAACTAAAATAGTTTTCATAATATAAGCATACTTAAAAAAAATGGACTATTATTCGTTATGAATATATTATTACTTCTGAATTGCTTCTTGTTCGTCATTACTTTATCAGAATATCTGATATGTATGAAGTATATCAACTACGAATATGATTATAAAAATGCGTGGTTCAATATATTATTGAGTGTTTCACTAACTCCATCATATTTCATTTTACTCATTAAAGACGTAAATCGTAATAAATTACGCGAGTATGCGAAGCCCGAAAATCGCATCCAGCTCTTTTATCCATTTGCGACCGGATTATTATATACTGTGGAAACAATTATGCTCTTTTACGCTCTGAATACACTAACGCTCAGTTATTATACTATATTGCGCTCCGGATTTATCCTGTTCAACATCCCCTTTTTCAAATATCTCCTACATAAGAAAATAACCGCGATTTATTTATCGAGCTGTGTATTACTCGTAATTTCACACGTCATTATTATTACAAATTACGCCAGAACTCAACCGAGCGCATCACTTCCCATAAATACGCTTCTCATTTTCATATCGTGCTTCTTGAATGCGACTTATAACAATGTCATTGAATACTCCGTAAAGAAATACAAGATTCCGAATATTGACTTTCAGATATTTTTCCAGATAACATATTTCCTTTTCATAATCGGGCCGTCCATTTATTACACGGTCCAAGATTTACCTCCAATTGATGGGCTAACAATGGTCCTCTATGCGCTCATTGCTCTGGGACTACAAATGTATATGTATAACAAAATTTACATATTGAATAATCGGAACGACTTCATTCCGGCGAATATACTTCTGAGTAGTTTGGACCTGTTGCGACGGATTATCCAGCTACTATTTTCGTTCCTGTTATTTGATGACCAGTTTGATACTTATGTTGTGCTATCATTACTCTTTTTAGCGCTGTCGAGCTTCTTGCTTTTGTATCAATATTTTCGGGATAACCGGATAATTCGACATGTCGAGCTGGAAGACGTTGAAGTCAGGTAATTATGATTGAGAATAAAATATGAAAATATAAAAATAAAATTACTCTTTTATTTTTATAAAAAATGAAAATAAAACACCTATCTATGTTCCACAAACTTCATACAAAAATCCCTGATTCTTGATTAATTTCCGGTTTGTGCTGGTCGTCTGAATAAAAATCCGATATTTTGCAAGATGTGCCGGTTTAATCTTTGCCTTCGCATCCCCGATTCCGGCCATCGTCCGCGCGACATCGCCTTCATACAAATCTCCAGTCTCCTTATTCATCAAAACAATCTCCTTCTGTGGTTGAATAATTTCCGGTTTGATGAACTCATAGAATCCGCGACCTTTAACAAATGAAATCCGCATCAACTCACAAAAGGCTTTTATTTCAATATCATCATCGACATTGAACACCTGAAACTTGCTCGGAGGACACGGAACCAGCTCCGCTTCGCCTTCAAGAGTAGGACGCGCCTCTCCGGTTCTCCTCCGCGAATATCTCTCGTGGAACCGATCCGGATTCATTTCAGCCTCGATTTCGGTGCTCGACTTTTTACCGAGGATAGTATCAAACATCATTCGCAACGACGAATTTAATCCGCCCTCCCGCGCCTGAATTTCGGACTGGAAGTTTATCAATTTGCTCTCGTCATATTGACGATAACAGACAGCCTGAATCATATCAACTATATAGGAAAATTGGTTCAAGAACAGGTGATAACCGTTCGTTATCTGGGCCAATTTTGAATAAAAAATATAGGACTCTCTTTCTCCGCGGTTCAAGCATTGGATCGAATAAACTTGAATATTCCGGTTCGCCAATTTCTCGGCCTCCTCTTTCCAATCGAGCTTCTCCGGATTCTCATTTCTCTCGTGTGGAGGCGCATCTCCAATAAGAACGAGGCTTTTCATAGTGGCGTCAGGCCTCCACGATAATCTGCGGACCCTATTCAAAACAAGTTCGTAGCATTCAGGATAATCACCACCGTATGTATCCGGCGTTTCCTGAATGAACTTCTTGATTTCTTCTTTGTTGTTCGTAAAATCCAAGATTGATATGACTTTGTCGCCATCGCAATAGTCGCCGTGCGCAATAATTGACAGGCGTAGTTCCGGAATCTCATCAAAAAGTCGCGTCGATATTTTCTCAATGTTTCTCCTAACATCCGAAATACACGAGCTCATTGAGCCCGTCGTATCAAAAGAGAAGACCACATCCGATTTTACGACTTTCGTTTCATTCGGTTCTTTCGTCTCCAACAAATGAATCTCCGGTGCGCCTTCTGTGATAGACGCGTCCGATTGTAGGAGCCACGGCGCCCGACACAATGGACAAGTTGTGTGCGACGATTCCAGCCAAAGGCGGATACACTCTTTATGAAAATAATTCTTACAAGTCATAACGCAACTTGTGAGGTCTTCTCCTTCCTTCATTTCCTCGAAACAAACCGCACAATCCCCTTCTGGGGTCGGGGCCGACGTTGGAGCAGGAGAAGATTTCTTTTCGAATCTATTGCGCCAAGACATCGCACAGACATCGAATGTTTTTTCGTTCCAGTTCGCGGAATTCTTCTGTAATTCGGTCGCAATCTCCATTTGGATGGCCACTCGCGCAATCAAGAACAATAAATGCTTACAGAAGCCTTTACGCTTCATTTGGTCCGGACACGAACACGAGAATTCAGTGGCCGATAATATTTGTTCATAAATATTATTACTGCTACCACGCACACGGAATAAAAACCGTTTTTCAGTGTTCTGGGTCGCAGATAGTAGATATATTCTTTCAGATAGAGACTTTTTCAAGCGCAACATTTTTTTATAAATAATAGGTTGATTCTTTTAAGTTAAGAAATAAAAAATAAAGTATTTATAAAATTATGGATTCCAAAACTTTCATTATCGACCTCATCGACAAACAGATGAACGCAGTTTTAGAAACATTTTGCTTCGATGCCGATTTCATCAAAATCCTCAAAGCCCACAACCACGAAATCATCGTGAAATTTCCCGTCATATTGGATGACGGCTCCACAGAAATCTTCAAGGGATACCGCGTCCAGCATAACAACTGGCTCGGCCCCTATAAAGGAGGTCTCCGATTTGCGGAGGACGTTTATTTAGATGAATTCAAGGCGCTCTCCTTCTGGATGACCATCAAATGCGCGATTCATAATCTCCCATTCGGAGGCGGTAAAGGCGGTATCAAATACAATCCGAAGGACTATTCAGAGTGCGAAAACAAGCGGATTGTTCAGGCATATTGTAGGAAAATCGCGAATTTTATTGGGCCCGCAGTCGATATTCCTGCGCCCGATATGGGAAGCACGAGCAAGCATATGGACTGGATGACTGCGGAGTATCAGAAGATAAGCAACAACCACTTGGTGTATAGTATTATGACGGGAAAATCGACGTCTTTCAGGGGAAGTCAAGGGCGCGATAGGGCCACTGGGTTAGGCGTTTTCTATAATATCCGCCTCTGGTTCCAGAATATTTTTAATGAATCATTAGAGAAGAAGACGTATATTATTCAAGGATTCGGGAATGTGGGCTCATGGACGGCGCGTTATTTGAATGATGCGGGGGCCATTTGTAAGGCGATCGGTGATTACACTGGCTACTACTTACTGACCAAGCAATTTTATGAAGAGCATACTTTCGCAGATATTCTCAAACTCAAAGAATTAAAAGACCTTAATACAAAATTTGAAGGCGTCGAGAAAATAGAGATTTCCGATTTCTGGAAAGTTGGGGTCGATATTGTTATTCCGGCCGCCATGGAGCTACAAATCACGGAGGAAGTCGCGCGGAATATAGATTGTCGGCTGGTTGTGGAGGGGGCGAATGGGCCAACAGTTATTGAAGCCGACCACGTATTTGTTGAGAGAGGTATTGAGGTCATTCCGGACGTTTTGTGTAATAGTGGTGGCGTCATAGTGAGCTACTTTGAATGGCTACAAAACAGGTCGAATGATTACTGGGGGTTGGAAAAAGTGGAGCATAAATTAGAGGAAATAATGGAGAAAACTTTCGGGGATTTTTTGAGGGTAAAAATAGATTCTGGAAGCACGGTTAGTAATAGGAGCGCCGTCTATAAATTGGGAATGGACAATTTATGGAACGCATACACAGTCAAGCGAGATTAAAAATTTATAAAAATTGATGTTAAATACGACGATGTTTCATACATATTACTGGATTTAACAAATAAAAATGAATATAAATCCTTTTTTTGGAAATTTAGCAAAACAACAACAACATAAACAAATGTTTAGATTAATTTCTGAACATTTATTGCTGTTTGATCCGCGTGCGCGTCATATGTTTTCCTTATCACAGTTTTTGATGCGCCGATTGATATCCTTGAATCCTTCGACAAAAAATAATAAAAATACATTGATTGAAATATATCATGATTTTTTGATGAGATGTTCGGGAAGATTTGGGAGACTCATATCGGGTCAATTTATTCTTCATGGGAGGTTTCAGCCAATCAATCCATCTGAAATAATCAAACTCGCGTGTTCGAACTCATTACAAAAACAGCTTCTGTCAATTTCACATTACGGATACGCATCTCTTTTGGGAAATACCAGCGCAATTGCCGAAATTACCTATCGTTTGTATAGAATAAAAATGTATGGCCGATGTGGAAATATTAACAATCATTTTAAAATTAAATTGCTTCGATTGATTGAATACGGAATCTCTCGCAGATGTCCAGATTGTCTTGGAATGATGTCCCATTTTTTGGATGTTGGTTTGGGGATTGTTCCAGTTGACCGACAACGTGCCCTCGAACTCGCGGGTCAAAGCGCAGAAGCTGGAAGTATTTATGGATGGTTTGCTCTGGCGCGTTTGCTAAAAGATAATTCGGACAAGGCGTCATACAATGATGAGTTTGATGATGGAATCTATGTTGATGAATGCAATTTGGGTGTTCGGAAGTTTGTTTATGAAAGAGCGACTCTCGATGAACAAATTCGCTGGACATTCGAAGAACGTGGTTGTGAAAGTTGTCTTGACCAATTTTATGTTGGGAAAGATGAATGTCATTATTGTGGATTTGAATTTGATGTGTTCAATCATTATCCTGATGATGATGATACAAGCGTTTCAAAACCAGAGCAGATGCGAATCGCAGTTGAGATTTACTATAAGATTTTGAGCGAAAATCCTCCATTACATCCAATCTGTGTTGATACGCGTAAGAATCTTGTCGAAATCTATAAAGCGAGAGAGAGGTTGTTTGATGGAAGCATTGAAGCAACCGATGAAGAAATTCGCAGATTGGAGGCAATTTAAGGTTTGCTTCTAATATGCGAGAGTGTTCAATTTATAAAAATGGAAACTCTAAGTTCCAGTCGTATTATACCCGCCACATCCGCCACATTTCAGTCCGTAATAATGATATTTAACCTCTCCTCGAAAATCACAATCATTACAGCGGATATTAACTAAATGCTCTTCATCAATTGGATGATTTTCAATTTGTTCATCAATATATTTTGTTATTTTTTCCAAAGCTTCTCCGGTGTAAAGGCTTTTCCTACACAATGGACAATTTATCTTATAATTATCTGTATAACTAATCAGACAATCTTCATGAATTGGATGGCCACAAGGCATCATATAACTCGATTTTATTGAATTGAATATATCTTCCAAGCAAATTGGACACTGAGTGTGAAATGCGTCTTTTCTACAAACATGCTTTTCTTTATTATCAACGACGCATGTATTACAAGTATCACAGTGGATATATTTACCGTCATTACCGACCCGACATAATCCGCATTTATCACAATGATAATAATTGCGCTCTATTCTATCATCGAAGAAATTACATATTTTACAGAAATATCGGGCAAATTCTATTTCGCAGGACACGCATTTATTACTGACTGGTTGCTGAGCATTACATTTTGCGCAGACGATTTCTTTGACGTCGAACCGATTTATTTCGTGTGTCTCATTATCATTATGACAAAAGCGACAAGTATATGTTTTATTACAACAAGGAGATACAAACTTACAGTTTCGAAAGTAATGCGGACATTGTTCCATTAAAGATTTATTGTAATATTTTTTTAAGTTAAAAATATCTGTAAAATGTTTTAGACTGAATCTTTGGTTCTGCCCAAAAATTGAATAATTAATTTTATATGTTTTTATATATATAATTATATAATGAAAAGACTATTGTATTTAGGAGCAGATGATGATTTAACGCCGATTATATCGTATCCAGACATAAAACATTTTGTTTATGTCGATCAATTACCACGAAATTATCATGCGCACTATGGAATCAAATATT
>VFQS010003564.1_pt1 | contig 11815 bp, 14 predicted proteins | sample 3512361 | NCBI WGS metagenome assembly VFQS01 (sample SAMN10412375, study PRJNA504923) | tailings metagenome | isolation source: Relicate 1 Philex TSF3 active mining | place: Philippines | reverse complement strand
TTTAGAGTCCTCTGACTGGGAGTAACCCCTCCGACTTCAGTCGGATACTGGCTTCAGCCATAGACTCGCGTGCTAGCCTGTAACCTCGGGAAAATCGGAAGCCGCCGAAGGCGTGAAGCTTCCGATTTTCCCGAGGTTACAGGCTATGGCGTATCGGTCCGGTTGTCACACGACTTTCCATCATCGCTATCATCTCGTTTGGGCGCCGAAGTATCGATACAAGGTGCTCATCGGTGATGAGCGCCTCAGGGTGCGCGAGATCATCCGCCAGGTTTGCGACGAAATGGGCGTGACCATCGTCAATGGTGCTTTGTCGCGCGATCACGTACATATGTTCGTCGAGATACCGCCGCACGTCTCGGTCAGCGACTTCGTTCGCCGCGCCAAGGGGCGCTCGTCGCGCAAGATCCAGCAGGAGTTCGAGCACATCCGCAAGCGCTACTGGGGCCAACGCTTCTGGCAACGCGGCTACTTCTCGACCATATCCGGCAACATTACCGATGACATCATCATGCGGTATCTCGACCGATATACCCACAAGGACGGCTTCAGCCCCTCCACATGATCCTACCGGCCTCCGGCCGGTCAGTCATTCAGTTCTGGCCTTACTTACTCTAATGTTTATAAGCCCGCGATCTTTTGTGGGTATGATCGCAATCGCCTGGATACAGGGCGGATAGAGGATTGGAACAGGTGACTTCAATGTCCGGTCAAGGGAATGCGCGGTCGCAGGCGCAAGACCTGTTGGAAGAAGTGCTGCGCTTGCTCGACGAAGCTGGGCTCTATCGCGCTGCAGCTTACGCTCAAATGGCTTTGGATTGCCTGGAAGATCAGGAGCCGAACGACAATGATAGTGGGCATGGGTAAAGGCTCGGCCTTTGAGTTTTGAAGTTAGGGCGCTATTAACCTTGAGAACCGCTCGAGGAACCCGAACCAGTGCCCAACAGCTCCAGCGTGCCTCGGTTGACGCCGCGCCAGCAAGAAGTGCTGGCATCCATAGGTCAGCGCCAGACGCTCAAGGAAATCGCGGGCGCGCTTGGCTTGTCCGAGTCAGCCGTGAATCAGCACGTCCGCGAACTCAAACGTAAACTTGATGTCAATTCGCTGAGTGATTTGGCCCGCTGTCTGCGCGATCAACCCGAGCTGGTGGAAAGTCATACCTGTAGAGAAACTACATCCATAAAATCACATATGGCTGTGCACCACCCACCTCTGTCAGACCCACTTATGGAACGGCCTGAGGCTGATCCGGCATCAGTCACTTTTGCCGATGCCGCTTGGAGTCAAACTCCGCCCTGGGTCGCACAGGACATGCCTCAGGTCGTTCCACGGGTGCTCGATGGCCAAAACGCCGGATGGGTGCGCACCGCAGCGATGGCACTCATTGTAGTGTGCTTCTTCGTTGCAGTGGTGGTTGGCCTTGGTGCAGTTCAAGGTCTAACAGCGCTCACCAGCGAATGGTCTAATCCCGGGGCCAAATAACGCCTCTGATCGAGCAGAGGCGTTCTGGAGATACGCGATGACCCTTCCTATTCCTGCGGCGACGGCGCGAATTGCAAACCAACTTGGCGAAGTGGAGCGGAAAGCCGACGATATGCTCATCTCTCTGAGCGAATTGATGGTGACGATGCTGCGCGCGCGCGCAAATCCCACTGTCGCGGTGCACACCGGGCAGCGCGCCCTCGTCCGGCTGCTGGCCGCGCAGCAATCCATTCTTGACGGCAGCAACAACATTTTCCGTTGTCACGATGAGATGTCGACTATTGCCCGGGAAATGGCGATTTTGGATGAAGATGGCCTCACGCCAAAGTCACCGATGGTGCCGGCCGAGCAGTTCCGCAAAGCGTCATGACCAACCTAGCCGCTGCGGCCCCTTAGTGCGCGCGTCTTTATGCTAAGCAGCCTCTGGCAGATTAAGGATGAGTTGCAGCTGCTTATCTTGGCGGCGACCATTGCTGTGGCGCTCTGGCGAGGCGCAGGCCCGGAACGGGCCTGCGCAGCGACCTATCTCGCGATGTGGCTTGGCGACAGGCTTTATCACCTCTTGGTCGGCAAACTAGAGGTGCTGGGCGGCGCAGATCTTGGCCATGTCATAATCGACGCACTGACGGCTACGAGCCTGGTTGTTGTCGCCCTCAATGCCAACAGGAATTACACGCTATGGTTAGCGAGCATGCAACTGGCCGCGCTGTTGTCCCATTTCCTGCGCATCATCAGTCCCGCTATCGACCCGACCGCCTACGCCCTCCTGATGGCGTCACCGATGTATCTTGCAGTGGCGATCTTTGCAGCCGGAACCGTCCGGCATTTAAGGCGCCGGAGCAGACATGGCCCGTATCGGTCTTGGCGCGGTTTCTGGAACCACAAGCCGGAGCATTACTGGCCGATGTCCTCGCCGAGCAGTTGATCAAAACCTTTGGTTCGCTCGCCCGAGTGGTGGCTGCAACCCCGGTGGAACTTGAAAAAATCTGCGGCAAGGGCTCGCGCGCTGCCGAAGCGATTAGAGATGCGCGTGAACTCATGTTCGCAGCCACTGCCGAACATGTCGTACGCTCGGTGGTAAACCCGGCTGATCCCCAGCTCCACGCATACCTGCGTTTGCGGATGCTAGCGCTGCGCCATGAAGAACTGTTTGTTGTGTTCCTCGATGCAGATAACCGGTTTGTTCATTCCGACGTGTTCAACACGCAGCAAAGTAACGCCGTTTCTGCAAGAATTGATAAAATATATCGCACCGCCATAAACTTAGATTGCTATGGCTTGTTGCTCGCACACAACCATCCCTCTGGCGACCCCCGTCCCAGTGCGCAAGATTGCCAAGCGAATGCGCGATTAAAGCAAGTGGGTGAGGCGCTTGGAATCTCGCTCGTAGACCATCTGATTGTTGCGGGACGGAGCATCTTTAGTATGCGTGAAGGACGCGCACTATGAGCAACGAATTGTTCTCGATCGAAGATGAGCTGAGCGCGCTGCGGGAACGCATCACGGCTTTGCAGGAAGCAGTCGCGACGGGTCGCGCTCTCACCAATGCACAGAGCCGAGCGGTCCGTATCAACGATCTATGCGCATTGGCGAGCGAAGAACTGCGTGAACGAAGCCGGCGCGCGGCGCACTTCCCCGGCACGCTGTTTGGCGAACCTGCCTGGGATATTTTGCTCGATCTCTATGTCCACGCCTGCAAAGGCCTCGAAGTGTCCATCACCAGCGCCTGCTTGGCGGCCGGCGTGCCCCCAACGACGGGGCTGCGCTGGATTGGACTGCTGGAGAATGAAAAATATATCGCTCGCCGCCCATCTGAACGAGATCGGCGTGCTGTCATTCTCGATCTCACACCCAATGGACGGGCCCGGATCGAGCGGACTTTGAGTGAGCGACTACATCGCCGCTCGCTATCCTTGCTGTTTAGTGCACCCGCGGGCGCAAGCGGTGCTGGGCGAGGACAAGCCATCGCTGATACACTGCTGATCCTGGAATCAAATGAACCACCGATTAGCCAATAGAGAGACCCATGCGCGCGTGCACTTAGGCCATTGGAGTGGAGGGTTTTCGGGACATTGCGTAATTGATTTAGAGTCCTCTGACTGGGAGTAACCCCTCCGACTTCAGTCGGATACTGGCTTCAGCCATAGACTCGCGTGCTAGCCTGTAACCTCGGGAAAATCGGAAGCCGCCGAAGGCGTGAAGCTTCCGATTTTCCCGAGGTTACAGGCTATGGCGTATCGGTCCGGTTGTCACACGACTTTCCATCATCGCTATCATCTCGTTTGGGCGCCGAAGTATCGATACAAGGTGCTCATCGGTGATGAGCGCCTCAGGGTGCGCGAGATCATCCGCCAGGTTTGCGACGAAATGGGCGTGACCATCGTCAATGGTGCTTTGTCGCGCGATCACGTACATATGTTCGTCGAGATACCGCCGCACGTCTCGGTCAGCGACTTCGTTCGCCGCGCCAAGGGGCGCTCGTCGCGCAAGATCCAGCAGGAGTTCGAGCACATCCGCAAGCGCTACTGGGGCCAACGCTTCTGGCAACGCGGCTACTTCTCGACCATATCCGGCAACATTACCGATGACATCATCATGCGGTATCTCGACCGATATACCCACAAGGACGGCTTCAGCCCCTCCACATGATCCTACCGGCCTCCAGCCGGTCAGTCATTCAGACGCGGATCACCCCGCTAACGGGGTCCCTTTTGCACGCCGGTCCACAAATCGGGGGGCCTGACAGCACTAGGCCTGGAGGGCGAGCGGTGTTGGTTTGTGGCGGCGACACAGGCTACTTCGTAAGCTCAGCCCTCGAAATCTCAGCAACGACAGCCTCAAGGCTCTGTCGCCGGTTGCTTGGCGACGGATGGGTGGTCGCGAGCAGGGCGCCGATGCCGCCGCGTTTAGAAAGTCGCTCCCACAGCATTGGAGCAATGCGGTAGTCAAAGCCGGCCCGAGCCGCCAACCAAGTGCCCAGGCGGTCGGCTTCTCGCTCCATGTCGCGCAGCCTCCGACCAGACTTACCAAATCCGCCGAAGAGGCCGGTTGTGATGCCAGACTGGTCGATCTCGGCCTGATGCCTGAGAATGTTGTGGGCGACTTCGTGAGCAATGACCAGGGCCAGTTCGTCGTCGTTTTGGGTCCACTCGAGCAGGCCTCCCGAAATTTGAGCAACTGCCCCGTTTGCGCTGCCATCAACGGTCGGGCCGGGAACGAGTTCGACGCGAGACTTGCAGGCGATCACTGGACTGAGGCGAAGCGTCATTGGAACGCCTCGGCGGATGATGAAGATCTCGGCCGTTCGGCCTGCGGGGAGGTTCTCCAATGCGCGCATGGATTGGTCAATTTGTTTGTAGCGCGCAGCCTGACCTGGGGACTTGTTGGCGTAAGGGGTGCCAACGAGGCCGTGCCCGTTGATCGACATCAGTGTGTCGTTGGGTTGAATGCCAGCTATTGCTGCAGGCGAACCCTCGGCCACGCTGAGGACAGAGGGTTGGCCATTTAAAAAGCCGAAGGCAGCCTCAGCGCTGTCACGCGCGGCGGACATGTACTGAGCCGCGCTGTGAAGACTTATCCCAGTTGCCGAGCCCTGATCGGGGCATAGGTCGCCAGCTTTCGTCAGCAATCGCCAGGCGATGTCCGCAACGCGTTGGTCAGCTGCTTGAAGGGCCCACAACTCGGCAATCTGCATTGATGGGGCGCGGTTGCTGGCGACCGCTTTATTCCGTGCGTCGTTACTTGACACCGACGCCGCGCTCGCGCTGATCGTGATGAACGTGAGGGCTGAGGCCGCCAGCAATGCTGCGGCGAAGCGAGGGATGGGTCGCCGCAGCTTCATTTGCGCCGTTCGTCGACCACCCAGTTACGCTTGGCGATGCGCACCATTGGAATGCCGCAGTAGTGGCAGTGGGACAGGTGCTGTTGATCAACTTTTCGTACCAGCCTACGGCTACGCCGATGCTTGCCGCGGGGGCAGTAGGCGATCCTTCCCCAAAGCTTCCTGAGGAGGGATAGGCCGCCCGGTGCCTGATCGGCGTCTTCGATTAACAAAGGCAATCTCTTCTTTTGGTGGAAGGATTGCCGCTGCGTTCCATCCATCCCCCTATGATGGGATATATAGTTATCAAAGGCGATCAAATCTGGCAATGCGTGAGCGTAACGGCTACTCGCTACAGCTGTGGCTCGGCCATACAGTCGGGCTGAACGAGGCAGTCGATGGTTTTTGATCATGAAATTATTGACTTTGGCACTCGAATCGGGCAAACAACACAAATTCAGTATTCAGGGGTTGGCCAATTCGGCGGCCGCCGCAGCTCGGAGTTTTCTATGAAGAAGATTGTTACGGCACTTGCTGCCCTTGCTCTCGTGGCTCCCTCGGTGGCTTCGGCCGCTACCGCTTCTCAGTCTCTGTCGGTTAAGTCGGCTGCTGTGAAGCCGGTCCGCAGTGCCGCCAAGCAGGGTGATAACAAGGCGATCTCGACCCCGCTGATCGTGCTCCTCGTTGCTGGTCTCGGTGGCATCATTTACGCAGTTGCCGATGGTGACAGCCGTTAATCTCCTGGTCGAAAAGGCTGAAAATGAAAAGGGGCGTTTATTCGTCCCTTTTTATTTGTCTGAGCCTTGCAAACTGAGGCCAAAGCCATCAGAAGCTTTTGCTTTAGCGATGTCGGAGGAGTGTTGACTGAGAATGGCTGAACGAGCGCCTTTTTGGCTCCTGGCGGCACTTCTTTGCATCATCTTTTTCGCTGGTGGCAGCAGCTGGGACAGTGAGCCGCAGTTGATGCTGCTGAGACCGGCGGCCTTCCTAATTGCCGGATGCGCGATTCTCACGCTCCGCTGGGGGCACATCGCTCGTCATTGGATCGTTTGCGCCCTCTTCTTCGGTGCAGTGCTGCTAACGGCAGCGCACTTGGTCCCACTGCCCCACGCGTGGTGGAGCGCTATCCCTGGCCGTGAAATCATCGTCGAGATCGACAAAGTGGCCGGTCTGGGCCAAATTAGCCGACCGCTGTCGATGTCGCCGGACGCGACGCTCAACGCGCTTTATGCACTGAGCGTGCCGATGGCGGTACTGTTGCTCACGATTCAATTAAACGTAGCCGGCCACCAGCGTAGTCTTCTGTTGCTGCTCGGGCTGGCTGGGCTCAGTGGCCTGTTTGGCCTCCTGCAAGCCGGCGGCTCAGAAATCACTTTTTACCCGGCGCAAACACCAACGTCTGGCCTCTTCGCCAACCGCAATCACCAAGGCGCCCTGCTTGCCCTCCTCATCCCGATGGCCGCTGCTGTCGGGGCCTTGGGTTTTGGCGGTCGTGGCTCGCCGTTTGTGAGGGTGGCGGTGGCACCAGCGGTGACGGTGATTGCCATTCCTTTGCTGCTGGTGACCGGATCGCGATCAGCGCTTGTGGTGGCAGCCTTTGGCCTTGTCTTCGCCCTGTTGATTTGGTCCTCAGGTCAACGTCGTGATGGCGGCGCCTGGTGGCTGCGGCTGGCGCTGCCAGTGACCTTGGCGGCGAGCGTTGGCGCTTTGGTGTGGATTACTGGTTTTGCCGCACGCGACGTGGCGATCGACCGGCTCGGCGGCGATGAAGATGATTTACGCTGGCCGGTGTGGCAAAGTATCATCGAAATGCTGCCGCACTACATGCCTTGGGGAACCGGTATCGGCTCCTACGCGCAGGCATACCAGATACTGGAACCCGACAAGTTGCTGCGCCCAACGATTTCGAACCATGCCCACAATGAATTTCTGGAAGTCGCCCTCACTGCCGGCATTCCTGGCCTAGTGCTAATGGGCCTGGCTACCGCCGCGCTCCTATTGTCGCTGTGGCGCGCCTTTTCCAGCAAGGCTGGCCAGGATCCAGCCGCAATCTTTTCCCGTCTTGGCGCAGGTATGATTGTATTACTTGCCATTGCCAGCGCCTCTGACTACCCGACGCGGACCCCAATTCTTGCCGCCGTCCTAGCCCTCGCCGCGGTGTGGGCTTCGCTCGGTGGCCAGGCTGCAGACACGCACAAATCACATCAAGGCCCAAAATGAGCAACAACAAGACGCTCCTTGCCACAATCCTTTCGTGCCTGGCCCTCACGGGCTGCGCAGGTTCAACCAATTTTGGCGGCGCAGCAGACCTGACCATGCTGCCGGGCGAGGAATTGCCGCCGCCAACGCTAAATGACCTCGAGGCCTCAAGCCGGCCGTATCGGGTCGGGCCCTTTGATAAGCTCACGATCGATGTTTTTGGCAGCGAAGAGCTGAGCAAGAAGGAGGTCCAGGTTGACGCCAGCGGTCGCATCACCTTCCCTCTGATCGGCACCGTCGAGGTCGCCGGCAAAACCCCCGGCGAAATCGGGACTGCGATGCAGGACCGGTTCCGTGGACGCTTCATTCGCGACCCGCAGATCACGGTGAACCTTAAGGAAATTGTTAGCCAGACGGTGACGATTGGCGGCGAGGTCAAGAAGCCTGGAGTGTATCCGATCGTTGGCGAAATGACTTTGATGACCGCGATCGCGTCAGCCGAGGGCTGGACGGATGTGGCCAACAAAGGCGAAGTGGTCGTGTTCCGCCGCGTTGCGGGCAAGGAATACGCCGCGATCTACAACGTCAAGGCGATTGAGCGTGGTCGCTACGCCGACCCGGAAATTTATGCCAGCGACGTGGTGATGGTTGGTGACTCCCAGTCGCGCAAGATCTGGAAGGACGTGTTGATGGCGTCGCCGCTGATCGCGCCTGTCGTCTACCTGCTGCGCCCGTAATTAGATATCTGATATTGGGTAACTTATTCCATGAACTCTATCACGAACGACGGCCCTGTTGCGAATGTTGCTCTAACGCAGCAAGAGGATAGCGGGCTCGGGCTGCCGCCTATTCTGCTGCAGTACTGGCACACCGTCCTGCGTTGGCGTTGGCTCATGGCCGCGATCGTGGCGTCATGTGTAGTTGCCGGCATAGTCATCACGCTGCTGATGGCGCCGCTGTATTCGGCAAAGGTGCAAATCCAAATTGATCGCCAGCAGAAGCAGGTGACCAAGGTCGAAGGCATCGAGGCCCAGAATGCGATGCAGGACCTCGAATTTTATGCAACCCAGTACGCGCTGCTGAAGGCGCGCCCGCTCGCTGAGCGCGTGGCCTCCGAGCTCAAGCTTTACAACAATAAGGCCTTCCTTGAGGCGCATGGCGTAGACGGCGACGTGCTCGATAAGAAGAAGCCTGGCGAGACAGAAGCGCAGCGTCAGGCCGATAACCGTAAACTGGTTGTGGCTCTGTTGTTGAAGAACGTGGCGGTGTCGCCCATCCGCACATCGAAGCTAGTCGATGTGTCCTACACGTCACGCAGCGCCCACTTGTCGGCAGAGATTGCCAACAAGTGGGCGGCAGCCTTCATTTCAACGAGCATGGACCGCCAATTCGCCTCGACGGCGGATGCTAGGGCATTCCTTGAGGACCGGCTAGAAACTCTTCGCCAACGGGTTGAAGACAGCGAAAAGCAGGTTGTGCTTTATGGCTCACAGTCGGGCATCGTCACACTTGATCAAATCCGCGACAATGATGGTCGGACCATCGGCAACCGCACACTGACGGGAGCGAACCTAGAGCAGCTTGCAGTTGCGCTGAACCAGGCCACCGCAGAACGGATCTCGGCACAGGCGCGTGCCGGCGGCGGCGGTGAAACGGCGAGTGAGGCGATTGCGAGCAGCGCCCTCTCCAACCTCAAGCAACGCCGAGCCGAAGCAGCAGCGGAGCTCGCCAAGCTTAGCGTGCAGTTTGCGCCGGAGTACCCAGCCGTACAAAACCTTTCTGAGCAGGTGCGCGCCTATGACGCTGCCATTGCCAACGAGGCGGCACGCATTGCCGGAGCTCGTCAGCGCGAGTACCGCGAGGCTCTTGCTAAAGAGACTAATCTCAAAGCCCAGGTGGAGCGGCTGAAGGCTGAACTCGACCAACAAAATCGAGCTGACATTCAATACAATATCTACCAACGCGAGGCAGACACGAACCGCGAACTCTACGACGCTCTGTTGCAACGATATAAGGAAATCGGTGTCGCTGGTGCGGTTGGCGTCAACAACATTGCGATTGTTGAGCCAGCCATTGTTCCAGACAAGCCGACGTCACCCTCACTCCCACTCAATCTAGCGATTGCTCTGCTATTAGGTGTCGGTCTAGCAGCAGCGGTGGCTTTTGCCCTTGAGCAGATCGATGAAGGCATCCGCGAGCCAGCGCAGGTTGAGCCGCTCCTGCGCTACCCCCTCCTTGGCATCACCCCTGAGGTAGAAGGGGACATCGTTGTTGAGATGCAGGATCCCAAGTCGCATCTCTTTGACGCCTACTTTTCGATCCGCTCGAGCCTGTCCTTTGCGACCAATCACGGCCTTCCGAAGTCGCTTGCCGTCGTCAGCACCAGGCCTGGAGAGGGCAAGTCCTCGACGGCGCTTGCCCTCGCTCAAATCATTGCGCGCACCGGTAAACGCGTCTTGCTCGTCGACGCAGACCTGCGCTCACCGTCGGTCCATGGCATGCTTGGGGGCTTAAACGATATCGGCTTTAGCAATTACCTCGCTGGTGACAATGACTGGTCACACATCATCCAGGAAACTGGCCGCAAGAACCTTAGCATGATCGCGGCTGGCCCGGTTCCGCCGAGCGCGGCGGAACTCCTCAGTGGCGACCGCCTAGGGCAGTTTGTTAGTGAGGGGCTTGAGAAGTTCGACCACATCGTGATCGACAGCCCTCCCGTGCTCGGCATGTCGGACGCTCCGCTTATCGCCAAGGCCGTTGAAGGCGTGGTGTACGTTGTTCAGACTGGTGGTGCAGCCGTACGCGGGATCCGTGCATGCCTTAACCGCCTTAAGCAGGTGAATGGCCATGTATTTGGTGTGGTTTTGACAAAGGTTGGTGGCGGCACAAAGGGCTACGGGTACGGGTACGGGTACGGGTACGGGTACGGGTACGGCCAACGCTACGGCGAGGACAACGAGGACTGACCCTTGATCCATTCCGGCAGCAAAATGGTTGGGTTGTTGGCCAAGTCAGTTCTCGGCCTAGCGGTAGTCGCATCCGCGCTGCCAGCCATGCAGTATGCCCAAGTTGCAACATTGCGGGCCAGCGCGCCAGATGAAGCTGCCCGGATCGCGCCAAGCGATGCTTGGGTATTAGCGAGTACGTTGGGTCGCCGCTTCGAAGAAAATCCCGAATTCAAGCCAAGCACTGGCGATTTGGGCAATATTAAAGCCGCTCTCGCTACGCAGCCAATCGAAACGAAGCTTATTAGCGTGTTGGGGCTAGCTTACGATGCCGCAGGTAATTCGAAGCAGGCGTCCGGCTTGATGGAGTTGGCCAATCGCACCAGTCGGCGTGATGTTGTCTCCGGTCTCTACCTGATCGAAGCGGCCTCCTCTGACGGCGACGTGCCTAAGACACTACGTCATTACAATGCTGTGCTGTCTACACAGCCAGAGCTTCATCCCACTCTTCTTCCAATCCTCGCTTCGGCGATAAGTTATCCAGAGATTAGAACTGCTTTGCGACCGTATCTGGAGGTGCCCACACGATGGGCACCCCCCTTTGTCGCGTCAGCTGCCGAGAACTCAATCCCGGGTGACCTGCAAGCGTTGTTGCTACCACTATCGGCAGAGCTTTCGCGAGAAGAGTACACACCAGCACTGGCAAAGGTGCTGTATCGATTGGCGATGCAGGGCGACAAAGGCGCGGCAGCCAGCTTTGCTCAGGCGATCATCCCAGGATTTTCGAGCAGCGAGCTCTCGAACCTCAGCGTCTCGACCAAGACCCAGGACAAACGGCTTGGATCGCTTGCCTGGACCTTTCCACCCGTTGATGGCATTCGGGTGGAGCCTGACGCTGACAATTCTATGCAGATCAGCGCGGAGCCTCTCGCCCGCGGTATAGTCGCATCGCGAGAGTTGATAATTGACGGACCAGAAACCTACCAGTTCATGCAGCGCCTAGATTATTCGCCTGGCGCAGCCAAGATCACCGCAAGATGGACTGCAGAGTGCATTACACCAACTGGGCGCCAGCATTTCTGGGAGCAGCGATTGCCCCAAAATGAGCAGCAGGACACGTATCGAAGTGTGCTCAATATACCTGCAAACTGTAAAATCATGCGGATGGCACTTGAGGTGGAAGGAGCAGATAGTCAGTTACCGTCATTACTTACCATAAACGGTATAACTTTGACTCAATCCGATTAAGTATGGTCAATCTGACGTGACCACCTGAGTTTCCTCCAAGCTTGATTAAGGGCTGTGGACATTTAGCGTAGCGCAATTTTGATGGCGGCGAGGTTGATCATTGCGCGGTAGCTCTGATCTG
>VFQS010003562.1_pt1 | contig 11818 bp, 13 predicted proteins | sample 3512361 | NCBI WGS metagenome assembly VFQS01 (sample SAMN10412375, study PRJNA504923) | tailings metagenome | isolation source: Relicate 1 Philex TSF3 active mining | place: Philippines | reverse complement strand
TATTTCGATTTATTATGCTGCATCTTCAGCAGCAGCCGGATGAAACCTTGCAAATCGTCGTCCGTTGGCGTCGCGTCGTGATCGACATCGTCCTGCGATACATACGGACTCAATCTCTCCGTAAGTGCCGTGATTTGAAACCGGTTGGCCAAGGCAAAATGCGTGGCAGTGGCGCGCCGCAGTGCGGTCGCCAAATGATCCATCGATACGGGCTTACTGAGTAAATCAGTCGCCTGCGATCGCATTGCCATGGTGGCAACTTCAAGGCTGGAATAGCCCGTTATCACCAGCGTCACTATCGGCCGATATGGCTTAAAGCGCTCTGCAATTTCTGACAGCAGCGACATGCCGTTAATGCTCGGCATTTCCAAATCGGTCAGCACAATGCCGATATCTTCGGAATCCGAAATTGTCTTGAGCGCTTCCGACGCATTGCGTGCGCAGACCACATCGTAGCCCAAATTAACGATGGTATCGCGGTATTCATCCAGACAATCCGGGTCGTCGTCAACGACGAGAACCGTGCATCCGTTCGGAATTCGTTTGAAGGTCAACTCTCCGTTTGAGCCGCTGACGTGCATGAAAGGTCCCCGTTATTCCTGCCAATAGGCTGTACTGGCCCTACTCATTATCGCGCTTACAATCAATGTAACTTAACCATAAAGATTTATCAGACCCCATCTGACATGTTTTTTGCAGATGCAACAGTTTTGGCATATGCCGGATCAGATAAGGCAGTTGTCGATTAGAGAACGGCGGGCTGGCTAGGGTTTTAGATGCTACCGACTGTTGCGGAACGCAAAGCGCAAAAGATAATACCATAAAGGTTTTGGGTAACGCACGACCTGGTTCAACCGTCGCCTTGTGCCCCGTGTCGGGACTACGGCTACATGGTAGTACATGCGCAAGATTGCAGTCATTATGCGGCCTCTCGTTTTTCTGAAATGGCGTCTGCGTAAGTCTGGAACAGTTCAACAAAATGATCGTCGAGTGTCCGTGCTGTAGCGGCTGCGCACTGCGCGGCCGATCGGAGTTGATGTTGATCGCGATCCAATAGGCGCTCAATCGCCAATGCCGCATCATGCGCGTTTCCGGGCACATAAGTTTCACTAAAATCTGGATGGGCAATATCTGCGACCGCGCCTGCGTTCGGGAGGACCAAAGGCAACCCTGAAGCCAGCGCCTCAGACGCGACAAGCCCAAAAGTCTCTGCAGATGACCCATGCACCAGCGCGTCGCAACTCGCCATTATTGTCGCCAGCGCGGTGCGATTGCGGATAGGCTCAAGCAACTGGATATGCGGGTTGCCGTTTACATGCTCAATTACCGATGCCTGCTGGTGGCCATTGCCGATCAACACTAAGCCCACTGGCCGTTTCGCCGCGACGCGCGCCACCGCGTCGATAACGCAGGGCCAGCGTTTCTCTGGCGTATGGCGACCAATGCCTAACAACAGCGGGGCGGTATCGGGCAAGTTACAACGGGCCAATAAATCCCGGCGAACCGACATATGTCTCCGTGCGGGCGAAAAGACGCCTGCATCTACCCCCATGGGGATATTTACAGCACCAAAGATACCGCCGCTGGAGAGCCTTTTTTGAAGGCTGGGCGATGCACATACAGTATAGTCAAAACTGTTGCACATGCGCCTGAGATAACGCCAGAACCATTCAAACTGCCGATCAATGGCATCGTGCGAAGCAACGCCATCGAACCAGCGATATGCCCATGCCGACAGCGGGTCATGGTGCATGAATATCGACCGAAGTGCCTTGCCGTTCCAGCTTCGGGCAATCCATGCACCGCGCCATGGGGAGGATGCCTCCAGCACATCGGGCTGCACTCTGTCCAATATTGCGTGAACGGGAGCCGCGTCCCAGAACATGCCATATTTTTTGTCAAAAGGCAGGGGCGGCGCTTTTACATAGATGATCCGGCATTCGTTCCCATATTCGACCACTTCGTCTTTATTGCCAGGGGCAATGACGGTTATGCCGTGTCCCAGCCGCGCTCCAAATGCGAGCTTTGCATGGATATATGTGCGGACGCCGCCACCTTCAGGCGCGTAAAATTCGCAGACATCGACGATCTTCATGGCTGCCCCCCGGTCGCTTGACGTTTGACCGGGCCAACGCCAATTCCTTGCCGATAATTCATGACGATTGAGATGGAACGGACGCCCGGCCCAACCGAGAGCGCAACCGCTTTTACTTTGGGCTTACGAAATCCCAGCTTTGGGTTGTTCGCAAAGCCGACGCCATCACCCGAAAGACCGAACTTTCCATTATCATCACGATCGTGCAGCAACGCCAACGCATATCGCCCGGGACCCGGGGCGCGAATGCATATCGAAACTGGCCCTGCGCTCGGGACAGCCATCGGCACCCGCCGAAACGGTTTGCCAGCCGCAATCAATAGCTTGTCGCTTTGCAGGAAGTCAGCATCATTGTCGGGGTAAAGCTCCAGTATGAGCTTACCTTTGCGGTCCCTTAAGCCGATAACGCTCACGCTGACTGCAGGGCCTGTTTCCGCCGCCCGGCAATCCGCGCCACTGCGCCCGCGTTCCGCCTTAGGCGGCACGTTAGCGTGCGCGGAAACCGACGCGCCGATGATTGCGAGGACCCATATCATCTTCATGACGTTTTTCCCATTTCGGGAAATATGTCGCGATTTCGCAAAAGCAGTGCCGACGCTCCCAACATTGCCGCAACCAATATATGTAGTGCCAAGATTGCGGTCGCTGTAAGCGTTATCAGCGTTGAAACCGCGCTGTCCTGACCGACTAAGAATATCGCGATGACCGCGAAAAGGGCTTCTTTGTTCGGCAAAAACGGTAACCGTCCGACCAGTAGCCGAACCATTGACAAGACCAGCCAAAAGCCAAAATGCGGTCCAGGTAAAATTGTGAACCACAATAAGGCACACAAAAGCACGCCTACGGATAAACGAACAATGTGGACGCCAAAAATCCACCATAATTGCGTGCGCTCAAGCGTGAATACACGGCGTGAAAAAAACAATATCACGAACGACAGCATCAACATGGCCGCGGCGCATATGACTGATGTATCCGTATAGGCGCCAAGATGCAGTTGCGACAAAAATGGATAGGTTAGAAGCAACAGCAGCAGCGCGACGAGATTTGCCGCCAAGGCAGACAGAATGTTGACGTCCTTTATGGCCCCAAAGGGTGCCGCGATTAAATCCGTGCGTTTACGTGCCCACAGATAAAAATAGACTTCGCCCGAATAGGATATGAGCACTTCATTGCCGATGCGTTTGGCGAGAAGGATGAAAAAACCTGAAGCCGGCAGCGCCCAAAGACGCCGAAAGATAATCCAGTCGGCAATGGGAAGAGTAAAATATAATGCGAGCAGAACCGGCAGAAACCATAAATTTTGCGGTAAGGCATTGTGCAACTGCTCCGCGTCTATCTGGCCAAGTTGAATCACCAGAGCGATCAGCAAGGCTCCCGACAGGACGCGCGATAGCCAGGTCGACCAAAGCTTTCGCTCGGGCTTTAGCGCTGGCAAATCAAGATGCGCAAAAGGAGTGGCCGTCAGTGTCACGCGGCACCCCAGTTGCGGTCACGCAGAACGGTATCGCGCTGCCCACGCGCATCGAACCTATTGGCTAAAAACCGATAGAAAAAGTCATGCTGCCGTGCGCGTGAGGTCAAATGGTAGATCACACGCTCCGCCAACGTCCAACGTACATTGCGGCGGTCAGCCCGACGGTCTGATGTTGTGCACCAAAAATTCGAATGATAAATTTGCCGTCCCTGTTTCAGCACGCGGTGCATCAGCTCATGGTCCTTTAAAACATAGGGCCATAAGGCAGGATCGTACCCTCCCGCGGCTTGTAATGCTGATGTCCGGAATGTCTGCGCCGCGCCGCTGGTATGGTTTTGATGTGGCAAAATACGTGCAGCAAGAAGCCTGTGCATCATGCTCATCAAACCGTGAAATAACCCTTCGCGGCGGAGATAGGCACATGCGGCGACATACTCCGCGCCCATTGTGTTAAACAGTGAAGTCGCCGCCGCCAGATAATGCGGCGGATAATAAGTGTCGGCATCGCAAATCGCCGTGAATTCCGTATCAACCGCGGCAATTCCCGTCTGCAAGGCGTAAACTTGACCCGGCCGAGGTTCGTGCAAAAAGGTTACTTTTCCGGGGTGCGCAGCAAGCTGTTTGCGAGCATTATCGATGCAACTGTCGGTGGAGCCATTGTCGACGATGATCAAATCAAAAGCAGTCGTTTGGGCAAGCACCGACGTCAGCGTCTGCGGCAAAAAATCGGCCTCATTATAAACCGGTATGACAATTGACCAACGCACAAGCTACCCCCGGATAATCTCAGGAGCCATTGCATTCATTTGCCAAAGTGTAGTGTCAGAACTGCGTCAGATTTATGATACAAATATATATCTACTGTAACAAATGTCTCCTGAGGGCTCCTAACAATGATTCAGAGCATAGCGTTCGGCTTCACGTTGATCTTGGAACACTGATGCGAGCCTGCCAAACAGGATCTTTAAGGTTTTCCGCTTGTAAAGAATGACCCGCCCGTCACCTCGCAGATCAATCCGAGCATCACCGCCATTAGCCATAGACTGCCTTCCTTCGACTCTCTCAGCCTCATTAAGAAGTTGGCGAATGAACACAGATATTTGTGCACGATTTGTGCATAGCTAAAAAGCGGTATTTAAGCCGCAATTCGCACAGCGATGCGTTTAAATATTGTTATATATCAATGATTTAAATGGCGCACCCAAGAGGATTCGAACCTCTGGCCTCTGCCTTCGGAGGGCACTTAATGATTAAAATAATCATTATAAATCAATAACTTATGATGCATTTCTGGGTCGTATGCACGATTTGTGCATTTTTTAAGTGTGCAAAATTCGACATATTGTGACTGTTTTACAGATAGTTGGTGTGATTTATTAGGCTTGTGTGGAATGCGCTCAGATTAGTGACGCAGCCATTAGCTCCAGCCGCTCTGTCGTTTGGTTTACGAAATACGGGAATGCGGATCTTCGCACTCCCGTAAACGTCAGACCTTCCTCGTCCATTCTTCAGGACATTAAGGTGCATTTAGCTACCATTAAGGTAGGACAGTGATGTCCTCATCGAGAAAAGCACCTGCGACCGATCCACTGGGAATTCTTGCACTGGTACCTGTGATAAAAAATCCAGCGACAGGTACTAAGGCAATTGCTCCAACAACGCCTGCAGTTCCGGTCACACCCTTGTCATCAAACGTACCTGATAGCCTTACCTGTCTTCCACCAACAGTGGCGTACAAGACCCTTGCGGTAATATGCCCTGACTTGCCCCACATCCCTTTGTTGCGAACTTCAGTAATCTCGCCTTGTACGGGTGACCCCGAAGGAATGACTATTTTTCCATTCAACATTAGGGTCTCAGCTATTTCCATTCGAAAGCGCTGTCCTACTCGTGCTGCTTTGCGTTCAGTGGTAATTTCTTCCAGCAAGCGAACCGATACGCCCGTACCAGCCCGCAGGATATTGTCCTTAGACGGCGCAATTGCTGCAACCGCAGGCTCTGCAGCTAAAGATGCTGTTTCTGGCTGCGATGTTGTGTTTGATTGAGCGAAAGCAGGTGCGCTTGCCAAAGCAAGTCCTGCACATAGTAGTAATTTCATAATCCCCCTGACGTAAAAACTTTGATTGTTATTCTACTTATTAATTTCGAACTCGGTCAGTACCTTCGCTCCGATACCATCAGAGTCAACATATTTCAGATCAGCCTTCTTCGTGTTGAATTCTTCAGTGGTGGAAGGATCACGGTTTCCTGTTTGCGGCAGTGAACGAATTTGGCGTTTCTGCCGCCAGCCTTCGGAGGGCACTTAACGATTGAAATAACCGTTATAAATCAATAACTTATGTTAACTTTTTGGGTTGTGTGCACGATTTGTGCATTTTTTAGCTGTGCAAAATTGGGCATTTTATAATTGTTTTACAGATATTTAGATCAATTTTTTGAGCCCCCTTTGTTTGTCTTGTGGCACAACGCTCCACTATTCATTTGATGGCCCTTTAAAGAGGCCGAAACAATAAAATATGACGATTGTTGGCGTAAACAGATTGCGTTCACGAAGACCGCTGACGGATGCTGAAGTTAATTGAAGTTGACGTACTCGGCCGTGAGGTTAATAGTTTGGACAGTGTTCATTAGGAGAGCGAAATTGGTTAGTCTGTTGCGTCTTAGCGCAATTCTTGTTCCAGTTGCGATGATTAGTGCCTGCGCTGGCGGTGCCGCCCTTCAGCCAGATCGGTCGATCTTTAGCTTGGATAGCAACTATCAGCGATTTACCTACTCTATGCCGATCGAAGAAACTTTTGATCGGACGGTTGCCGTGTTTAAAGAGGCTGGTTACAAACTGGATGTCGTAGATCGGGCGACTGGCCAAATTAGTGGCCGCAGAGGAGCAACTGGCGATAAGGGGGCATCATCTGACAAAGATCTGAAATTCTATGCGCTAGTTCTGCCGAAAGGCGCCGATAGTGAGCTAGGCGTCAAGGTTGTTCAAATTTTAAAGAGCGGACCACTTGGTTCATCAAATGCGGAACTGATTCTGAGTGATCCGCAGATGTATCAGTACACTTTTCGGCGGATCGAAAACCGCAACATCCAAGAGACATATAACCCTTCGGGTGTCTGAATAATCCCAGCCTTTGCCGCTAGCCTTTGGAGGGCGCTTAACGATTAAAATAATCGTGATAAATCAATAACTTATGATTTATTTTTGGGTTGTGTGCACGATTTGTGCATAGCTAAAATGCGCTATTTAAGCCGCAACTGGCACATCGTTGCGTTTAAATATTGTTATATATCAATGATTTAAATGGCGCACCCAAGAGGATTCGAACCTCTGGCCTCTGCCTTCGGAGGGCAGCGCTCTATCCAGCTGAGCTATGGGTGCTTGTGGCGTGCGGTTAGCAGGCGGAGCGGCATCGCGCCAAGTTTTTTTTGGGCGGCGCCACTTTTTTACGAAGGGCGCGGTTTCACGGCGGGTAGAGCACATCACTGCGCCCTTCGATTTGCCCGGTGACGCGATATGTGTGCCGCCCGAAGCTATTGGCTGGATAACTCAAAAACCCGATGCTACGGCGAGGTTATGCAAAACCAATTTGAATTGACGGACGATCAGATCGCCATCCAAGACATGGCGCGCAAATTCACCGCGGACGCGATTACGCCCTTTGCCGCCGAATGGGACGAAAAGTCGCATTATCCGGTCGATGTCTGGAAAGCGGCGGGCGCGCTTGGCTTTGGCGCCATTTACGTGTCCGAAGAATCGGGCGGCACTGGCCTTGGACGGTTGGAAGCTGCGCTGATCATGGAAGCGATGGCTTATGGGTGCCCCGCCACAAGTGCCTTCATTTCGATCCATAATATGGCTGCGTGGATGATCGATTGCTTTGGCAGCGCCGAACTCAAGGCGCGTTATTTGCCTGACCTTGTGTCGATGGAGAAAATCGCCAGCTATTGCCTCACGGAACCCGGCAGCGGATCGGACGCAGCGGCGCTTAAGACCAGTGCACGGCTTGATGGTGACCATTATGTCTTGAACGGCACGAAGCAGTTTATCTCTGGCGCGGGTTATAATGACGTCTATGTTGTCATGGTCCGGACAGGCGAAGAAAAGACCAAGGGGGTCACCTGCCTTGTTGTCGACAAGGATACGCCGGGCTTGAGCTTTGGCGCACCAGAGAAAAAGCTTGGCTGGAACGCCTCGCCCACGGCGCAAGTCATCTTCGAAGATTGCCGCGTGCCGGTTGCCAATCGCGTGGGCGCAGAGGGGGATGGTTTCCGCTTTGCAATGATGGGCTTGGACGGCGGGCGCTTGAACATCGGGGCGTGCTCGCTCGGTGGAGCGCAGCGCTGCCTAGATGAAACCATTGCATACACCAAAGAGCGTCAGCAATTTGGCCAACCCGTCGCCGATTTTCAGAATACGCAATTCATGCTCGCCGACATGGCCACGGATTTGGAGGCCGCGCGTGCGTTGCTCTACATCGCTGCGGCCAAAGTCACGGCAAACGCACCGGACAAGTCACGTTTTTCCGCGATGGCGAAGCGACTGTCGACAGACAGCGGAAGCGAGATAGTGAACAAGGCGCTGCAGCTTTTCGGCGGCTATGGCTATTTGCGCGATTATCCTATTGAGCGCTTCTGGCGCGACTTGCGGGTACATTCAATTTTGGAAGGCACCAATCAGGTCATGCGTATGATTATCGGACGGGATTTGTTACGCCAATGACCGATGATATTTTGCTAAAGGTCGAAGGACATGCTGGTTTCATCAGCTTGAACCGGCCGTCGGCGCTGCACGCGCTGACATTGCCGATGGTGCATGCCATGACGGCGGCCCTGCTGCAATGGCGGGACGATCCCGCGGTGAAGTGCGTGGTTATTGATCATGCCGACGGGCGCGGTTTTTGTGCCGGGGGCGACATCGCCTTTTTGCGCAATTCGGCCATGAATGATGGCGGAGAATCCGGGCGTAAATTCTTCCACGACGAATATCAGCTCAACCATTTGCTGATTAATTATCCCAAGCCTGTTGTGGCGTTCATGGACGGTATCACCATGGGAGGCGGCGTTGGCATCAGCCAGCCTGCGCGTTTCCGTGTAGCGACCGAGAACACAAAGTTCGCCATGCCTGAAACGGGCATTGGCTTGTTTCCCGATGTCGGGGGCGGATGGTATCTTTCGCGGCTTGAGGGACGCGTTGGTCAGTTTCTGGCGCTTACCGGCGCGCGTATCGCAGGTGCAGGCTGTCTCTCGCTTGGGCTTGCCACACATTATCTGACGAGCAATGTTCTTGCCGAGGCGAAGTCGCGGATCGCGACCGAGGATGTCGAACGGATTGACGGCATATTGGGAACCTTGTCGGTAACGCCGCCCGATTCCAAAATCGTCGAGACATTATTCCAGATCAACCGCCATTTCGCTTCGGACAAGCTAGAGGATATTCTTTCGAGCTTGGAAGGCGATGACAGCGAATGGGCGATGAAAGAGCTGGCGACTTTGCGGACCAAAAGCCCGCAAACCTGTAAAGTTGCACTGCGCCAATTGGCCGAGAGCCTGAAGCTCACTGACTTTGCCGATAACATGGCCATGGAATATCGTATCGCCAGCCGCGTGATTGTGCGCCCTGACTTCGCTGAAGGCGTGCGGGCCGTGATCGTCGACAAAGACAATGCCCCTAAATGGGATCCCGCGACAGCCGAAGGCGTTACGGACGCACTCATCGATGCGATCTTTGCCCCATTACCCGCTCAAGAAGAATGGAAGCCGCTATGAGCTACGAAACGATATTGGTCGAACTACGCGGTGCGGTGACGCTCATCACGCTCAATCGTCCGCAGGCGTTGAATGCATTAAACAGTCAGGTTCTGGCGGACCTCATTGCTGCCCTCGCTGCATTCGATGCGGACGACAGCCAGCGTTGTGCTGTGCTGACCGGCAGCGAAAAGGCATTTGCTGCGGGCGCGGACATTAAGGAAATGCAAAGCCAGTCCTTTGCGGACATGTATGGCCACAACTTTTTCGCCGGCTATGACCGCGTGACCGCCACACGCAAGCCATGGATTGCGGCCGTAAACGGCTTCGCGCTTGGCGGCGGGTGCGAACTTGCCATGATGGCTGACTTTATCATTGCCGGCGACAATGCAAAGTTCGGGCAGCCGGAAATCAAACTCGCGGTCACCCCCGGCATAGGCGGTTCGCAACGGCTGACACGTGCGATTGGCAAGGCCAAGGCGATGGAAATGTGCCTGACGGGCCGCATGATGGACGCCCATGAGGCCGAACGTTCGGGGTTGGTCGCGAAGGTTGTTCCGGCCGCAGAGCTGGTGGATGAAGCCATCAAAACTGCGACAGCCATCGCCGCCATGGCGCCCTTGGCTGCGCTGGCATGCAAGGAAATGGTCAACGCTGCGTTCGAAACAACATTGCAGCAAGGAGTCGTATTCGAACGCCGCCTGTTCCACGGTCTGTTCGGTACGGAAGATCAGAAAGAGGGCATGGCCGCGTTTGTTGAAAAGCGGCCTGGGAATTGGACGGGGAAGTAAGGCTTCAGTCTTACGATAAACTTTTCCGTCCCGTCATCCTGAACTTGTTTCAGGATCTTACTTCCTAGATTGGTCGTTATTAAGATCCTGAAACAAGTTCAGGATGACGTAGCAGTCAACATCGTCAGCCGCTATTTGCCGCTAAGCTTCTCAATCTCTTGAAACTTGCCAAGGCCGCATCCTGCACCTTCATACAGTCGGCCGCCCTCGTCGTGCAAAACGCGCACAATATCGACGCTGCACAATTGGTTGATCGACGTGCGGTAGGAAAAACGCTCCTCGAATTTCAAACTGGGGCAGCTTTGTGGCAGGGTGTTGCGATAGGTCTTGCCGCCAGCCATGCGGAAATCGATAGTGCGGCTATCGATGACTTTCGTTGACCGTATCTGCGATATCGTGACGCAGCTTTTCGGCTCGCCGATCGCCCGGACAGACGCGGGAGTGTCTTTGCCGGAAAGCGCAATCGCGCCACCGCTCGAAAGCAACGCCACCGCAGGAATGATTAGCAGTATTTTACGCATGTTTGCTCTCCAATGTTACGCGGCCGTTTTAACGGTGCCAGTCTGAACTTTAGCTGACTTGATTTTGGGCGGTGGCGTTTTTGGTTTGAAGCGGCACAAGTCCGCGACCGTACAGCGCCAACATTCCGGCGTGCGCGCCTTGCAGATATACCGGCCGTGCAGGATCAGCCAATGATGCGCGCCAACGCGAAATGGTTGTGGCGTCTTTTTATCGAGCGCCTTTTCCACGGCCAGCACGGTTTTGCCCGGTGCAATCCCGGTCCGGTTCCCGACACGGAAGATATGCGTATCGACGGCAAATGTCTCCGCGCCGAAAGCGGTGTTCATCACAACATTTGCGGTCTTGCGTCCAACGCCGGGCAGCGCCTCAAGCGCGTCGCGGTCGGCGGGGACTTCGCCTGCATGGTCGCGGACCAATATTTCCGACAGGGCAATCACGTTTTTGGCTTTGTTGTTATACAGCCCAATGGTTTTGATATGCGCCTTCAGCCCATCAAGTCCCAACGCCACCATCTGCGCGGGCGTTTTGACCTCCGCAAACAATGCCTTGGTGGCTTTGTTCACCCCGACATCGGTCGATTGGGCAGAGCAGGTAACGGCAACAAGCAATTGATAGGCATTGCCATAAGCCAGCTCGGTTTCAGGCGCAGGGTTCGCCTCCGCAAGGCGGCGGTAAAATTCGAAGATATCTGCCTTTTTCAAAGGCCAAGCACTTCCTGCATCGTGAACCGGCCCGCCTTTTGCCGCGTCAGCCAAACAGCGGCTTTTACCGCGCCGCGCGCGAATATCGCGCGCGTTTCCGCGCGATGGACCAGCTCGATGCGTTCATGTTCGGATGCGAAAATGACATGATGGTCACCTGCGACGCTGCCGCCGCGTACGGAGGCAAAGCCAATGTCGCCGGCTTTGCGCGCGCCGGTGATGCCGTCGCGGCCGCGGTCACTATGTTGCTTTAAATCGATGCCGCGTCCGCTGGCGGCGGCTTCGCCCAGCAGTAGCGCGGTGCCGGACGGCGCATCCACCTTATGCCGGTGGTGCATCTCCAATATTTCGATATCCCAATCTTCACCCAATTGGCGCGCCGCCTGCTGCACGAGCGCTGACAGCATGGTTACGCCCAATGAGGTGTTGCCGGTCTGCAACACCGGAATGTCGCGCGCGGCGTCATCAATCAGGAAATGGTGGCGTT
>VFQS010003560.1_pt1 | contig 11822 bp, 11 predicted proteins | sample 3512361 | NCBI WGS metagenome assembly VFQS01 (sample SAMN10412375, study PRJNA504923) | tailings metagenome | isolation source: Relicate 1 Philex TSF3 active mining | place: Philippines | reverse complement strand
GTTGCGGATGACGGACTCGTTCCAGCCCAGTTCAGGGCTGACGAGGATCCACGAGCACATGTAGCGAACGAAGTCGACGGGTGCGATTTGTGCGTCGAGGTAGGAGTCGTAGCAGTCGAGAACGGAGATGATGGGTGCCAGGACTTCGTCCAGGCTGGCACAGATCTTCTGCGCGACCGGGTCCTCGATGAGCATCGACGAGGTGTAGTTGATCATCGGAAACGGCGACTGAAGGCCCGGGATCAGCTTCCGGTTGGTCTTCCCGGCACCCGCGTATGTGGTCGCGTGGTAGGTGCTCACATCGAAGGGGCTCGGGGCTGACTGCTCATCCTCCTGTGGTGCGGAGGCGATCACATTGCCGTCGGTGGGGAGCCTCTCCGGGGGTGGCGCATCGGTCGGCGTGACGTCGGAGGGTGCCTCGTCGGTCGGCGTGACGTCGGAGGGTGCCTCGTCGGTCGGCATCGCGTCATCCGCGGGCGGATCCGGTGGTGTGTCCTCAGGCGGGGTCGTCATGACTGGACGACCTGGAAGTCACTGGGGAAGCTGAACAGCAGGTCGTGGGCCTCGAGCACGATGCGATCTGTCGGCTCGGCGCGCTGCTCTGTGACGGCGTCGACGGGAATGAGCCGGACGATCTCCAGGTACGCGATGCCCGGGACCTTCTGGAGCACGCCGTAGATGTCGCCAACGGAGATGTCGCGCCCGAAGGGCCAGCCCTCACCGTCGTAGCCACCGCGAAGTGGATGGATGAAGTTCGCGATCGCAAGGTCGGCACGACGGAAGACATCCGGGGCCGACACACCGGGGTTCAGGGCGATGCGAGCCGCGATGGACATCCCGAGGTAGCGGGGTGGCTCGATGCGTACCGTGGTCCCGACGAGGCGTCGTTCGTCGATGAAGGTCTTGACGCTGTCGAGAACCTCCTGGCTGGGCCGCAGCACCTCGAACGGCACTCGCCCCTCCGGGATGTCTGGCACGACCAGCACGAGGACGGTCCCGGGGCTCCCGACGTCCGATCCGGGGAGGCACTTCGCCCGTGCGATCGACGGGGCTGCGCGTTGGACGAGGAGCTCGAAATCCCCGGTGCTCACGGCGCGGTCGCGTGCACGCACCAAGAGCGCGGCGCGGGCCTTGAGATCGTCGATGCCTTCGGCGTCGACCCCGCCGATGGCCGGGACGATGTTCGTGACGCGTGCGACGAAGGGCACGGTGGTCCGCATGAGACGAAGCGTCCCAGCGTCGAGGTTGCCCTTGACACCTCCACCCGCGCGGTAGCGGGGCACCCGCACGGTGGCTCCTGCGTCTGGCGTCGCGCCGTAGGTCCGGGCAGTCCCGTCCTCCATGCGGATGAGCGGCCCGAAGCGCAGCACGCCGGTTACGGCATCGAGGGTGAACACGTGGGCGTCGGCGCTCTCGTTGGCGAAGGACTCGACGCGAGACCAGGTCTGCCACCCGTCAGGACTGCTCACCTCGATGGTCAGCTCGGACTGTTCGGAGACCAGTGGGTACCTGCTGAGCTGGATCGCCTCACCCGGAGTGCCGCTCGTGCGTCCGGGCATCTCGTTCAGGATGATCTGGCAGTGCGAGGCGCTGACGCGCCCGCCGATGGTGGCGACCGCAATGCTGTGAATCGTCGGGCTTGTCTTGTAGGGCGGCTGGTCGCCCTGGGCCTCGACGATGCGGCATCGGATCCAGGCGGCCTCGATGCTGCCGAGGCTCGAGAGCTGGTGCGAAGCGATGAACAGCCGGATCGTGCCTCGACGGTTCAGGCCGCCGGTGGTGTCGGAGATGAGCTCCACCTGGTACCACGACTGCCCGTCCCAGGCCTCGAACACGCGCGGGGGGCGCAGCGGGTCCACGCCGATGCCGTCGATGCGGGAGTCCACATCGAACTCGATGATGCAGCCCGCTGCAGGCTTCGTCAGGCCGATGAAGAAGGCGTCACCGACGGCGGGGGTGGGCGAGAAGGCGGCCTGGTCTGGACCGCCGGCCAGGCTCGGCTCGACGACGGTGAATGCCCCGCCGTTGGGCTGTGACAGCAGCGACTTGATGGCCACCGACGAGATGATCAGCGGCTCATTGGTCGTGAACACGATGGGTGCGCTGGTGCCTCGACGAGCAGTCGACACCTCAACGCCCTCGGGGATGACGACGTCGTCAGCCTGCGGCACCGTCATCGAGAACTCGAGCGTGGTGTAGGCGGCTGACGGGGGTCGCAGGGACTCACCCAGGAGCTCGAGGAACTTGATGTAGTGCAGGTCCGGTACCTGGTTGAGCCGGAAGACCAGCTGGTCGACCATGTACGCGAAAGTCTCGATCAGCGTGATGCCGGGATCGGCGACGTTGTTGTCGGTCCACTCCGGTGCCCGACGCTGCAGGAGGCGCTTGCCCTCGTCGACGAAGTCCTGGAAAGCCCGGTCGTCGAGATTCGGCGTGGGAAGGGTCACGAGGTCTCCTGGGGCAGCTGCGGCAGCCGAGGCAGCCGCTCATCCTCATTGGGGATGAGGTAGAAGGGTACGAGAAGGTTCCGGACGTCGTACGTGTCCTTGAGCCGGTACGTCACGAGGATGTTCGCGGTGGTGTTCTCGTTGTCGAACTTCACGCCGACGGAGACCACATCGATGCGGGGCTCCCAGCGCTTCAGCGATGCCGTCACCTGGGCCTGGATCTGGGTGGAGAGCTCAGGGGACGGGGTCTCGAAGACCAGGGCATGGATGCCGCAGCCGAACTCCGGCCTCATGGGTCGCTCGCCGTAGGCGGTGCCGATGATCAGGGAAATCGCCCTCTCGACGTTGGCGCTGCCGCCCACGAGGCTGAGGCGCCCCTGCTCGTCGAAGCGCAGGGGGTAGTCGACTCCCTGTCCGACGAAGTCTGTCAGTCCCATGGTCAGGCCCCCAGATTCACGATGCCGCCGGTGATGTCGACTGCGGGTGCGATGAGTGAGGCATCCGCCTCTGCCTCGATGTTGATCGATGCCGCGGAGATGGCGATCTCGCCACCGGCGGTGAGCTCCAGTGCACCCTCAGCGCTGATGGACACGTCACCCTCACCGTTGATCTCGACGGCAGCCGCATTCACGGTCACGGCACCCTCGGAGCTGATGGTGACGTCGGAGTCGCTCGTGATGATGATCGGCTGTCCTTCGACGGTGATGATCTCGATGCCGGTCTCAGGTGACAGGCGGATGATGGTGGAGGCGCCCATGGTGGTGTTCAGCACCAGGCCCGGCGCCTCGGGGTCGTCCATGAACAGCAGTTGGCTGCCCAGGCGGGAGGTGAAGCCGCGGATCATCGGCACGCCCTCGATGGCCTCCTCCCACGGCACGCCCGGCTGCCGCTCGAGGTTGAACAGGCCGCCGATGACGTAGGGGGAGTCGAGCTGGCCGTTGCCGAAGGCGACGAGCACCTCGTCGGTCGGCTCGGGGATGATCTGCATCCCCATTCCCTCGCTCGCTCCGGCCTGCACGACCCGCGCCCAGTTGCTGACGAATGTGGGATCCAGCCACGGGAAGCTCAGCAGCACACGACCCAACTGCTCGGGATCCTCCGAATCCGTGACGATCGCGGGATAGACGCCATGCAGCTTGCTGGTGTTGCGGGGCTCGGCGGCGCCCTGGAGTCCGGCAAGGGTGCGGTCCTCCAGCCCGCTGCAGACCACATGTGTGCGGTAGCCGAAGTGATTGGGAAGGAAGGTGTGCGTCACGCCGGTGATGGTGTACTCACCGGTGAGCACGCCCGCCTCACTGAGGCCGAGCGCCCGGCTGGGCATGGCAAAGGGGTTGCCGCGCATCGTGATCTCGACGTTGGCGTAGGCACCCGACATGCGGAACGCCAGCCCCTCGCTTGCGCCCTCGGCCTGCATCTCGTTCTGCGCGAAGCGGGTGAAGCTGACGTTCTGGTTCACGCCGCCGAGCTCGGCCCCGAGCATCTCGGGGAGCACGAGGTTCAGCGAGCTGTCGCCGATGGTCGGGCCCTCACCCATGCCGGGCATGCCGAGCGTCTGGTCCCAGCCGCGTGCAGACGACACAGCCGTGATGCCCGATCCCGACACGGAGGCCCGGAGGTTCAGGATGCGCTCATCACCCACATCGAACGACAGCGGGGAGATCTCGACGCCGGGAATCGGTGGTGGGGCAGTCTCGGCAGGGGTCTGCGGACCGAAGATCAGCGTCGGGATGCCGGCCACGGGATCGATCATGATGTTGACGACGTAGCCGATCTCGCGCGCCAGACGCACCAGGAAGTCCCAGTCGGACTCGTTGGACTGCACCGTCATGGGCAGCACCACGGGGTAAGGGGTCGCGATCGTGGGGATCTCATGCTCGAGACCGATCATCTCGGCGATCTCGGGATACATCATCATCGGATAGCCCTTGGTCACCATGCCGTGCAGCATCCGGTGCCCGACGTCGTACGCCCGCACGCGGCTGACGCGGCCGGTGGCCTTGTCGAAGCCGACCTCGACGGTCTCCACGAAGCCGGAGAAGACGACCTCGCCGACGGGGTTGTCGCCCACGACAGCGCGGATCTCCATGAGGTTGCCGATGGCCAGACCCGCCTCCTCGACGAGGAGGAAGAACGGATCTGCCAGCTCAACCTCGCAGACCGCCGGCAGGTTGACCTGGGCGTTCACCTCTATGCGGCGGATCTGGTGGGAGATATTGGGCAGGACGGGAACCGAGTCGACATACAGGCGCAGGCTCAGGTCGCCCGAGGGGCCGGTGGTCATGAGCCCCCCTTGGTGCGCGGAGTGCCGCGCGGATTGTCTGGGGAGGGCGCAGCGCCGACGGGGCGGCCTGATTCGCCGCGCCGGGGCAGGGCCGCCCTGTCGGGGACGATGAGGCGCGTGCCGGCCTTGACCCGCAGCGGATCGGTGATGCCGTTGGACGTGGCCAGATCACGCCAGTAGGCGGGGCTCTTGTATGCACGGAACGAGACGTGGGCCAGCTGGTCGCCGTAGTAGACCTCCTGGCTGCGGCGGGGGAGATCGCCTCCGGAGGTGGGGTTGGTGGGCAGCGATGCCGGTGGGTACTGGGTGATCTGGATGTGCCCCGTGGCACGCGTGGGCCGACCGCTGGAGTCGAACTGGGTGAAGTCAGCGGTGACGTTCTGCACGTAGCTCACCGGGGATGTGAAGTCGCCCCACAGCACCATGACCATCGGCGACGTGCCGACACCCATCATGGCCATCAATGGGTCGACTTCCATGAGCGCAAGCAGTCGCTCGACATCGGGGAGCACCGAACTCGCCTGGGACTGACCACCCTGTCGGGCATCGGAGAGCGTGCTGTCGAGGATGTAGTCGAAGTCGATGGTCAGCGGATTCGTGCCGAGCCACTGCACGGGACCCGAGCCGATCGCATCGGGCACCTGGTCGGGCTGGCCCCAGCCGCCCTGCTTGCTGACGGAGATGCTGGTGGGCGGCACCCAGAACGTGATGGCGGGCAGTGCGCCAGCGACAAGGGACACACCTGTCGAGACGAGGTCGCTGGCGGCCGCCACGAGGCTCGTCGCGCTGTAGGCAGCGGCATCGCCCCCGGCGGTCCAGCTGGTCAGGGTGGACAGTGCACTGGACATGGGGTTGTCGGCACCACCGGGCATCACGACAAGACGAAACGGCTCGACGGACTCGGGGTCGTCGATCCCCGGAGTGAGGTTGTCGCTCGTGACGAATCCCGAGTGGCTGAAGGTCAGCGACTCCGTGCTGAACTCAGAACCGGCCCCGGCGTAGAAGTGCGGCTGGTTCCACGACACGGGGTAGGCGTCACGGAAGTTGTAGACGGCCTGCTGGAGGGTCCCGCGGACGTCGAGGTAGTTGATGGCGATCGAGACGCTGGAGGGTCCCTGTTCGGCCGCTGCTGCGAACCACTGCGGGATCCAGCCGGACTGGTTCGGAGTCCAGGGGCGCGAGAGGGTCACGTTCTCGTAGGTGAGATCGCCGATCATCTGGAAGCGTGAGCGGCTGAAGCCCCCGGGAAACAGGTCCTGGGACTGCAGGCTCATGGATCCCATGTCGATGGACTGCCAGTTGGCGCCCAGTGTCCGGTCGGCTGCGACCAGGTCGACGCTGAGCGAGAAGCCCACGAAGTTCGTCGCCGTGTAGTCCGGATCGAACGGCTCCGGCATCATCGAGGACATCCGCTAATCATCCCTCATGAGGCGACCACGCCGTTCGCGGTCGAGGAGGAACTCATTGCGCAGCATCTGCTTCAGGTGCGGGTAGAGCGCAAGGGCATGACGCTGCAGCCACAGGTCGTCGGTCGCCGTGTCCATCAGGTTCTCGGGCTGCGTGGTACGAGGGGTCGGTGCCGGAGAGGCGGGGCTGGGGGCGGGTCCGTCCTTGCCTCCGCGGTCGCCGCCCTGCCCGGGCGGATCAGACCGGTGGGATGCCCGGCGCTGCGTGGGTGAGGATTGCGGGGAGCTGGGTGATGGCAGACCCGGGGGCGCCGCCTGAGCCTGGTGGGCGATGGTCGGCAGTGACGGGGAATGTCCGGACGGACCGGTCGCCGCAGGCGATGGGCTGGGTGTGCCGGGTGCGGGGGCGTGCGCGACCTGCCCTGGGGTGGATCCGGGTGGGGGCGCGGCGGCGGCCGTGCCCCCGGGGGCGCCCTGCTGGGTCGAGGCCTGCGCGTTCAGGGCCAGGGGCACGAATGTGGCTGACGCCAGCCGCTGGGGAGAGGTGCGCGGCAGCGCGGCAGCGCGGTCGGCAGCCGCCGCAGATGTCGACCGGGCGACGGCCGGGCGCCCGGTGCGACCGGTGGGTGATGCAGGTGCCTGCGATAGGGATGCAGTCGGGCCACCGACCGCGCGCGCGACGCCCGGCGTCGACGGAAGGCCCGTTGCCACCGACGCTTGCGGTGCTGCCGGCGCGCGCGGTGCAGTGAAGGCGGCCTCGGCGCGCATCGCCTGCTCCTCGGCTGCGCGACCCGCTGGTGTCATCTCATGACGGGGGGCCGTACCTGACTTCTGCTGCACAACGTGGGTGAGCTCGTGGGCAAGCAGGCGACGTGAGCGGTCTGTCGTGAGGGGTGCTGTTCCCGGCAGGTGCACGACGCCGTCAGTCGCGTAGGAGTCGGCGGCGATGCGCGCGGCCGTTCGGTTGACGAGGGGCCCACGGCGCACGGTGACCTCGGCCGGTCGTTGACCGGTGACGGCGGCCACGGCCTCCTGCACGTCGCGCGGCACACGCACGGCCTGCTCGGTGACGTCCGGCGGTGGGCCGGTTGGCGCAGTGCGGCCCGGGGTGGGCGTGGCTGCAGGGGCTGTCGCTGGTGGCGGGGCCGCGACATCGGATGGCGCGGCGTTCGTCCCTGCCGGTGCGGCGGGTGTGTCTGACGCCCGGCGCTGCAGGGTGGGCGAGGCGTTGTTCACCGAGCCTGCCCCGGACGTGCTGCGAGACGTGCTCGTGGGGGTGGTGATGGATGACGTGCTCGCGCTTGCCGCGGGCTCGGTGGGAGCCGTCGATGAGGTCGCGAGCGTCGGCAGGGGAGGTGTGCCGGACACCAGGGGTGCAGGACTCTGCGTCGTCGGACGCGCGGATGCAGCCGTGCCCTGCCCGGGCGGCGCCACCACGGTGCTGGAAGCCGCTGGTGCATCGGTCGGTGCCTGGGACGCCGACCGTGACGATGGTGATGCCGTCGCGGGTGATGCCGTCGCGGGTGATGTCGTCACGGGTGATGCCGTCGCGGGTGATGCCGTCGCGGGTGATGCCGCCACGGGTGAAGGCGTCACGGGTGAAGGCGCCATCGATGGTGATGATGTCGCCGGTGGTCGTGGTGCCGTTGACTGGATCGGTGGCACCGGTGATGCCGTCGTGGTCGTCGACGGTGTGGAGTTCGACGGTGTGGAGTTCGACGGTGTGGAGTTCGACGGTGTAGCCGACATCGGTCTTGTTGCTGACGCCGCCATCGGTCGTGATGGTGTCGAGGGTGATCCCACCGATGGTGTTGACGGTGATGGTGAGACCGGAGACGGTGATGCCGCCATCGATCGTGACGGTGTCGAGGGTGTCGAGGGTGATCCCACCGATGGTGTCGAGGGTGTCGAGGGTGTCGAGGGTGATCCCACTGATGGTGTCGAGGGTGTCGAGGGTGTCGAGGGTGTCGAGGGTGTCGAGGGTGTCGAGGGTGTCGAGGGTGTCGAGGGTGTCGAGGGTGTCGAGGGTGTCGAGGGTGTCGAGGGTGTCGAGGGTGTCGAGGGTGTCGAGGGTGTCGAGGGTGTCGATGGTGTCGATGGTGTCGACGTCGATGGTGCCGTCGCGGACGGTGTCGAGCGGTCGAGGTCTGCGGGGTTGAGCAATGGCGCAGCACCAGCGGGTCGGCGCTGGACTCCCGTTGATGTGCCTGCGCCGGTGCTCACGGACGGATTCGGCGTGGAGGGCGTGCGCGGAGTCGTCATGATCGTCGGTTCCGCAGAGGCGGCCGGTGGCGTCGAGGCGCGGTCCGGTGCTGAAGGGGCCGAACGATCCGTGGTCGCGGCGGTGGGTGTCGCGCGTGGAGCGGTGGGTGTCGCGCGTGGAGCGGTGGGGGGTGTCGCGGCGGTGGGTGTCGCGGCGGTGGGTGTCGCGGCGGTGGGTGTCGTGCGTGGAGCGGTGGGTGGTGTCGCGGAGTCCCGTGAAGACGTCGAAGTCGGAGTCGACAGCGGACTTGGTGACGCTGGGGCTGCGGGTGTGTCGACTGCGGCCGGCGGCACCGGAGTACCTGTAGGACGCCGCTGGATCACGTCCGAGCCACCAGCCGCGGGGGTTGTCGGCGCCGGACTGGGGGCAGACCGTGGCGGCGAGCCCTGTGCCGCGGATGACCCCGATGAAGGCGGTGTGGTGGGCCGGGCCTCGGGCGCCGCTGCGGCTGTGGGGCCAGAAGTTCGAGCCAGGTCGCGGGGGTCCAGGAGCGGTGCGGGTGGTGTCGCGGCGGCGGGTGCGGGTGGTGTCGCGGCGGCGGGTGCGGGTGGTGTCGCAACAAGTGGTGTCATGCCAGCGGCATCCAGCGACGCTGCGCCGGGTCGTGGCGCGGGAGCTCCGGTAGCCGACCGTGGGGTTCGTGAGCCGGTGATGCGGCGTTGGATGCCGGGCGTGGCGCCCGAGGATGCACTCGTTGGTGTGGGTGCAGCCACCGGACTCGCCAGATCGTTCGGGGACAGAAGCGGCGCACCGGGTGACACTGCAGCAGGTCCCGCAGAGGTCGCCGCTGGCGTTGATGCAGTCGGCGGCGTAGTGGCTGGTGCTGGCGCTGATGGTGCCGGTGACGTAGTGGACGGTGCTGGCGCTGATGGTGCCGGTGTTGCGTTGGCGCGTGCTGGAGCTGCCACGGGGGGTACTGGTGCGGTGGGTACCTCGGGCGGCGCAGGAGTGGCGGACGTCGAGGTCACGGCCGGCGCGATCGTCGGGGAGGGCGGCGCAGGAGTTGGTGTTGCCGTGGGACGTCGCTGAATTCCCGGGGGAGCCGCACTGGCGCTCGACGAAGGAGCACTGGCCGACGGAGCAGGGGCCGACGGAGCACTGGCCGACGGAGCACTGGCCGACGGAGCACTGGCCGACGGAGCAGGGGCGGATCCTGCATCGCCAGTGGCGGGCGGGGTGGGCTGCAGGGAGCGGGTGCGCGTGCTGGGGGCGGAAGGCGCGCGCGGTGCTTCCGCCGTGTCGCCGCTCTCGGTGCCCGAGCCGGTGTCGACCGCGCGCTCGGAGGCCAGGACGGGCGGGGTGCCCCGATGTCGCGTACTGAGGCTGCGACGCGACAGCGGATCGGACTGGGGCCGGGCAGCGGGAACCGCTGGCGTGGACGGTGCCGGCACTGACGGCTCGGGCGTGGAGCGCGCTGAGGCGGGGGCAGATGGCGCCGAGGTGGCAGGACCGGTCGGGGGCGCACTGGGCAGAGCAGCCGCGGGGACCTCACCCCCGCGCATGCGCAGTCGGGTCGAGCCGGGATCCTCTGCCTCGGTCAGCAGGGCGGGCGGCGCGGCTGGAGCGGCGGTGGATGCGGCAGACCCGGGTCGCGCCTCGGCAGGCCGTGACGCCTGCGGTCTGCGGTCCATGGGCGTGCGCGCCCGCTGCGGCTGGACGCCGCGTGGCGGTGCTGGTGCGGGCTTGCGGGCCGCCGGGCGCGGAGTCGGGGTCGGCTTGCGGGGTGCGGGCATCGCAACGGGAGCTGGCGGCGGGGTCTGCCACGCGCCGTCGTCGACGTCACCGTCGTCGTCCCACGGATTCGGGGGAATGGGGATGCCACCGCTAGGTGCCTGCTCGCTGCTGCCGGCCGAGGGGGGTGTCCCGCGACGCGGCTTGGCGACGCGCGGGGCCTTGATCAGGCCGGTGAAGTTGGCGATCCGCCCGTGCGACAGCGGCTCTTGGGCGATCCCGGTCGGTCGCATCGTCACGGCGTACGAGCCTGCGGGCTCGACGCTGGTGGTGATGTCGGTGAGCAGGGGCCTCAGGGGAGCCATGGTGCGGAAGTCACCGCGATAGGCGCCCCGCCAGCCCCGGGTCTCGGGTGCGGTGTCGTCAGCCATACGCGTTCCTGTCCCGGGCCAGCGTGCGCGCCTGGTCGACCAGACGCTGACGCAGTCCGTGCGGCAGATCCACGAGTTCGTCCAGCGACCAGTTCAGGTGGAACGCAAGAAAGCCGACCTCGTCCCAGAGCGCATCCGCCCCGGCGGTCATGCTTCCCCCAGGCCACCACCTGCCAGATCCACGGCGAAGTTCGACGCGCAGTCAGGGCAGGTCACCTCGATGAGGGTGTGACCCTCGGAGTTGATCTGCCGGTAGAGGTCCTGCAGGAAGGCGAGGTCGGTGGCCCACAGGCCACCCATCACCTGGTCGTCGATCGTGGGCAGCGTGCCCAGCCGGGTCACGACCCGTGCCAGCAGCACGAGCGAGAGAAAGGCAGAGTTCTCCCGGACCTTCGGATCCAGCAGCGGCATCAACTCGTCCCGTGCGGTCGCGAGGCGCATGGTGCCCTCGCGATGCACGGTTCCGGTGGCGTCGACGTAGCCCCTTGGGAGGACGAAGTCGAACGCCGTCTGGAAGAGCTCAGGGGAAGCGGTCATCAGTCGTTCGCTACGACACCGTCAACTCGACGAAGCTGAGCATGATCGTCATCTGAATCGCGCTGGGCTCGCCCGCGGTGGTGTTGCCGTAGTCGACCTCGCTGACGAGCACCGAGCCGAACTCCATCGTGGTGATGGTGGCGCCGGTGGTGTCCTTGTAGATCAGCTTGGCCGACTTGCGGCCACTCGTCTGGTTTCCGGCCAGGCCATCCATGATCCACGACGTCACGCTGGAGTCACCCGTGTTGAGCACGGTGATGCTCATCTCGCCCGACTGCGCCTGGCCGTACATCTTCTGGTTGACGTACTGGCCCGTGGGCGTCATCGACTTCGTCTCGATGATCGGGGCAGTCTTCTTGATGCTGTTGACCGACACCACGTTGGGGATGGTCACGCCGTCCACCGAGAACTCGAACGAAAAAGCGGTTAGGGAGTCGCCGCCTACAAGTGCCATTGCCTAGCTCCTTCTTCTTTGTTGAGTCTCTAGTCGCTGATGGACGCGCCGCCGGAGAACTGCGACAGGCGGAAGATGACGAACTCTGCGGGCTTCACGGGCGCAACGCCGATCTCGATGATGACCATGCCGGCATCGATCGACTCCGCCGTGTTGTTCTCCCCGTCGCACTTGACGAAGAAGGCCTTGTCCGGCTTGTCGCCGAACAGCGCCCCGGACCGCCACTCGGTGACGAGGAACGCGGAGATCGTGCGGCGGATGGTGCCCCACAGGCGCTCGTCGTTCGGCTCGAACACCGCCCACTGCGTGCCCTGCAGGATCGACTCCTCCAG
>VFQS010003559.1_pt1 | contig 11822 bp, 11 predicted proteins | sample 3512361 | NCBI WGS metagenome assembly VFQS01 (sample SAMN10412375, study PRJNA504923) | tailings metagenome | isolation source: Relicate 1 Philex TSF3 active mining | place: Philippines | reverse complement strand
CACGATGGTCTCTGAATGGGAAGGCCATGCCTATCTGTCGACGGGCGGCTTTGAACAGGTCGAACGCCATCAGGCGATGGCCCGGAAAATCTTCGTATCCTGATGAAAATGGAAAGCCCCTCATGTCACATGAGGGGCTTCTCCTTAATGCCGGTCAAGCCAGGCGATATATTGGTCAATCCAAAGATCGCTGGTCGTGCCCTTGATGCCCATACCAAAGCCATGGCTGCCGCCTGAATAGAGGTGGAACTCCACCTTCGGGCTTTCCGCCAGCCAGCGTGACACCAGACCGAGCCCGCCCTGCAGAAACAGCGGGTCATCACCCGCAATGGCGAGGAAGAGCGGTGGGCGTGGCCCCGCTTTCACGCCCTGCGTCATCGGTGGATAAATCAGGGCGACGTTCTCTGCGAGCTTCGCTTCGTCCTTTTGCTCGATCAGGCGGATCGCGGTGCGGGCACCTGCCGAAAAGCCGATCACCCCAATCTTACCCGGATCCTGCCCGCGTTTGACAGCCTCGTCGCGGACGAGACGCAGAGCGGCAGCAAGATCGTCGACGGCTGCCGGATTGTCCGGCAGCTCCGCTTTACCCAAATTGCCAAACAGCTGGGCCATTTTGGCCATATAGGGGCCCGTTTCGCGCGGGGTGACCTCTGTGCGGTATTTGACGACAAAGGCGGTATAGCCTCGGGCGGCCAGGGCATCGGCGACCCGAAAGCCTTCCTGCTCGATCGACACAAACTGATAACCGCCGCCGGGCGCAATCACGACCGCCCTGCCATTGGCTTTGCCTGGCTTTGGAAGGACTGGATAGACAGCAGGGCAAGTGACGTTGCGCACGTTCACCTGCTCAGACATCCGTTCCCATTGCTCTGCCCCGGCGCATCCTGCACTTAGCGGTGTCGACGGTCGCTGGATTGGGCCGACGCTTTCGGGCGGGGGTGGCATCTGGGCAACGGCCGAAGGGACCGTCAGGGTCACGACGCACGGCAGCAAAAAGGACGAAAGCGTCTTCATGGGCTTCATTTGGCTTCTCCGTCCCGGCGGGCCTTGATGCCTGCAATCTTGTTCGGGTCGACGCGCAGAGTGCCGACCAGAGCGGCCATGGCACCCCCGGCCAGCACGATCAGCGCGAGCACGAACCAGGCTAGAGCCAGAACCTTGTCGCCCGGCATCTGATCCACGGGCAGGCCAGCGGGGAACTGGATCAGGCCAAGGAAGGAGCCTGCGAGCAGGGCGACTGCGCCGCTACCCAGCTGCAGTCCGATGAACATGAAGCTGGCAACCATGCCCTGCGCAGGGCGGCCCGTATCCACTTCATGCTCATCGCCAATGTCATAGGTGACAACGTTAAAGGGGACGACATAAAGCCCATAGGCGAGGCCGCCGAGGAACCGCAGCACGAAGATCAGCGCGCCAATTCCCGCCGTACCGGCGAGCGGAGCAAGGCCCGACAGCGGCAGCACGATGGCCAGCGCCTGCATCAGGAAGAACAGGGCAAGGCCCGTCATCATCGCTTGGCGCGTACTGAACAGGCGCAGGAAAAGGGGTGCAAGGAGCATCGCCGCCAGCGAGCCGAATGTGGCCCCCATCAGCAGCCGGGGTGTCCAGGTTTCATCCAGCTGCCAGAAATAGGTCGCAAGGTGCAGCGAGAGCTGATTGATCACGGAATTGGTGAACAGCACGAGGAAGGCCACGCACAGCAGACGCCCAATATTGGGCGTGATGCGCACCGCGTGTGCCATGTCGCGCAGGATCGCAAAGGGGGAGGCCACCGAATCTGCCGGTCCGCCATCGGTCGGGCTTTGTGCTTCGATAAGCCGCGCCCGGCGCACCGTGCCCAGCGCCCCAATCAGCATCAGGGTACCGCCCAACAGGGCGACGAACAGGCCAAAGGTCGGATAGGGCGCGGGGTTCAGTTGTGGCTTGGGAAAGCCGGGCGCGTGCGCAAAGAAATAGCCGAAGGCGACGGCGGGTACCGTCAGAATGATGAGCTGGTTCCCCATGTTGCGCATAACGGCGATCAGGCGGCGCTCCTCCGTGTTGGTGGACAGCTCGCCCCCAAGGGCATAGGCGGGCACGGTCCAGAAGGAGATGCCGCACCGGGCGAGCAATCCCCAGCCGAGCAGCCAGGCAAAAATCTGGCCCTGCGCCATGCCGGATGGCGGCATGAAGACGGCACCAATGCCGATCATGAACGGAACAATGGCCGCAAACATTAGCGTATGGCGGCGACCAAGGCGCGTTCGCGTCAGCCGGTCGGACAGGGCGCCAATCCAGGGATCGACAATGGTATCAAAGACGATGATGACGGCGATGGCGAGGCCGAGGAGCCAGCCATTGAGGCCGACAACCTGCGCGTAGAAGAAGAGGACGAAAGCGTCCCAGGCGAAGGACTTTAACAGTTCGGGCATGGCGCAGACCATCCATGCCAGGCGCTCTCGCCAGCTGAGCCGTGCCTTCAAGGCCGGAATCTGCGGCGGGTTAACGCTCTTCGCCATCTCACAATCCTCCCCAACAGGGCCGGACCTTGCCAGACCTGAATTAGAATTGTGATTCTTATATGCTCTGGAGGGCTTGTCAATTGGCTCGGAAATAGGCGAGGCACATCCGGCCCAATTCCCGCTTCAGCAGAACCCAATCATAATCGTGAACCGCTTCGCCCGATGACCCCAGACTCAGCTGGCGGGCCAGGGTTGCAAAGATGATATGATAGGCGGATTGCGCTTTGACAAGGGGATCATCGCCCCCGAACTCGCCCGCATGGGCAAGCATGGCTTCGGTCGAGAGAGTTTCAGCCTGCAGGGCGTGCTGCTTGCCGGGCGCGGAGACAAGCGGGTCAAAGGCAGCGCGTTCCATGGTCAGGCGCAGCAGGGGCGCGTGCTGGCGAAGCACCTCTGCATAGCCTTCGACATAAGCGGGCACGAAGGAAGCGAGGTCCTGACAGTCGCGGCCCAGCCGCGAGATTAAAGCCGCCTCTTCGGCGGACAGCGCGTCGAGCGCTTCGGCAATGACACCGCGGACCAGATTGTCCTTGCTTTCGAACCGAAGATAGATGGAGCCAATAGAGACCTGACCGCGATCACTGACTTCCTGCAGCGTGAACTCTTCGCTGCCGCGTTCAAGCATAAGTTCCCGCGCGGCCGCGAGCATCCGCTCCAGAGACGCTTTTGATCGGCCCTGTTGCGGCTTCCGGCTGACGTCTTCAACTGCCAGTGCCGATGACTCTTCCTTACGTTTTGGGCGGTTTGGCATGAAAGGACACCTGTCTTACTGCTGTATCAAAGCGAACAGTTGCGCGTCTGCACGAGGAGAAGCCTGACGTAAACCGCAATTTATGATGAGGGCCCCGCTCACGCCTGAACCATGATCGGGCGGCCCACCAGACGGGAGGCCAGAAAAAGCCCGCCAATGGCGAGGCCGACAAGGCCCGCAGCAAGGAAAGCCCCCTGCATGGAACCTGTCTGCGCATCAATGACGTGCACAAGGCGGGGCGACTGAGACTGACCGAAAAAGAAGGCCGCGGTCCACAGGCCCATGCCACGACCGCGATTGGCGAAGTCGAACTTGGTCTGGGTCCACCCGATCAACGTCGGCACCGCCATGCCTGCCGCCGTCTGCTGGATGCACAGCGCAACCGCCATTACCGTGGGCGTAGTCGCAAGGCCGATGCCCGTCAGGCCGATGCCAAGCAGTGTGATGAAACTGCCCAACTGAACTGCAGCGCTGCGGCTAGCGAGCAGGCGAAACAGCACCGCGCCAACCAGAATGAACAACTGAGGCACAAAAATCAGTTCAGCATAATCCTGCGGCCGGGTGACGCCGACTTCTGCAAAGGCGAGCGAACCGTTGATGATGAAGACGTAGTAGAGCAGCGACGCGAACAGCGTGACAATGACGACCGCGGCGGCGCTCGCCCAGGGGAAGGGTGTCGCCACCTCGGTCGGGCGTGACGCTTCCGGCAGCAGGTCCTGCTGCTTCTTCGGTTCAAACAGCCACACGAACATCGCGGCCCAGATGGGGAAGGCGACGAGATAGACAAAGAACACGCCGTTCCATTGAACGGAGGTCGCATAGCCAACGATCAGGGCGACAATGCCCGCCAGAAACGGCCCCAAAATCCCCTGCAGGAACAGCCAGTTCTTGCGGCCCTTATCGTCCCAATAATCGCCAATTAGCGTGTTGACGACGGTCAGGATGCCCGCCTCGGAAACGCCCAGCAGCAGGCGCGACACATAGATATGGTCAAGATTGTCGAGGAACAGCGGCGCTGAGCCGAAGATACCGTACAGCGCCGTGGACAGCAGGAGAAGACGGCGACGGCCAAAGCGATCGGCGAGCAACCCGGCAAAGGGAGCGAGGATGGCCATGGCAAGGCCCGGTGCGCCGATCATCGCCGGCACATCGCTGCGGGCGTCGGGGTCCGACGCAAAATGCTCGATCATGGTCGGCACAGCTGGGCCCATTGCCACAATGGCGATGATGGGAAGAAAGGCCGCAATGACAATGATGGTGCCTTGCGGGCGAAGGGTCAGGTCCCTGAAGAATTGGGCCAAACGGTTCATCTCTCTCTCTCCTCCTCGTCGCCGGAAGACGGCTTGACGCTGGGCGGCATAACAAACTAGAACCGCCATTACAAACAAGATTGTCGGAGGATGCGATGCGGCGTTTGCGGATGGGCATGATTGGCGGTGGGCCGGGGTCGTTTATCGGGCCCATTCACCGGATTGCTGCCGAGATGGATCGGGAGATTGAACTAGTCGCGGGGGTGTTCTCAAGCGACGCAGCCCGCAGCCGCGAAGGCGGCGAAAGCTACCGCATTGATCCCGCGCGTGCCTATGCCAATCTCGACGCCATGTTTGCGGGCGAAAAAGCGCGCGAAGACGGCATCGACTTTGTGGCGATTGTGACCCCCAACCATAATCACTTGCCCGCAGCCCGCGCCGCACTGGCGGCTGGCGTTCCGGTCATTAGCGACAAGCCGGCGACAGCGACGCTGGCTGAGGCGAAAGAACTGGCGGACTGTGTCGCCAAGGCCGGCGTGCCCTATGGTCTCACCCACACCTACACGGGCTATCCGCTGGTCCGTGAGGCAAGAGCGCGCGTGGCCGCTGGCGCGCTTGGCAAGATCCGCAAGATTGTGGTCGAATATCCGCAGGGCTGGCTTGCGGGCGCGGCCGAAGGCAAGCAGGCAGAGTGGCGGACCGATTCGGCCCGCTCTGGCCCCGGGGGCTGCATTGGCGACATCGGTACGCACGCCTTTCAGCTCGCCGAATTTATCTCTGGCCTGAAGGTCACGGAAATTCTGGCAGACCTTGCCGCTGTTGTGCCCGGTCGTCCGGTTGATGACGACTGCACGGTCCTGCTGCGCTTTGAAAACGGCGCGCGCGGTGTCCTCCTCGCCAGCCAGATTGAAGTTGGGGAGATGAACGGCCTGCGCATCCGCCTTTATGGCGAAAAGGGCGGCCTTCTCTGGCGGCAGGAAGTGCCCAACACGCTCACCATCCACAGCATCGATGGCCGGACAGAGATTGTCCATGCCGGGGGCAACCAGCTTGGCGCCGACGCCGTCAGCCGGACCCGCACGCCGACAGGCCATCCGGAGGGTTATCTCGAAGCCTTTGCGAATATCTATCGCGATTTCGCCGCGACCCTGCGGGGTGAGTCCGCGCCGCTGCTGCCGGGCATCACCGATGCCATGCGCGGCATGACCTTTGTCGACACTGCCGTTTCGGCCAGCCGCGACCGCGCGGGCTGGGTTCCGCTCCTCGTCTGAAAGGATTGACTGTCATGAAAACCATCAAGGGCCCTGCCATCTTCCTTGCGCAGTTCGCGGGCGATGCCGCCCCCTATAACAGCCTCGACACCATCGCCGACTGGGTTGCCGGTCTGGGCTATAAGGGCATCCAGATCCCCAGCTGGGACGGTCGTTTGTTCGACCTGAACCTTGCAGCCGAGAGCCAAACCTATTGCGATGAAGTGAAGGGTATGCTCGCCGACAAGGGCCTCGCCATTACCGAATTGTCGACGCACCTTCAGGGCCAGCTGGTTGCCGTGCATCCCGGCTATGACGCGCAGTTTGATGGCTTTGCGCCGCCCGAGGTGCATAACAATCCCAAGGCTCGGCAGGAATGGGCTGTGCAGCAGATGAAGAACGCGGCCGTTGCCAGCCGTCGTCTCGGTCTGAACGCCCACGCAACCTTTTCGGGCGCGCTCGCCTGGCCCTATTTCTATCCTTGGCCCGCCCGTCCGGCTGGCCTGGTCGAAGACGCCTTTGACGAACTCGCCCGGCGCTGGAAGCCGATCCTTGATGTGTTTGACGAGAACGGCGTTGATGCCGCCTATGAAATTCACCCGGGCGAAGACCTGCACGATGGCGTGACCTTCGAAATGTTCCTGGACCGGGTCGGCAATCACCCGCGCGCGAACATTCTCTATGATCCCAGCCATTTTGTCCTGCAGCAGCTCGACTATCTGGCGTTCATCGACATCTATAAAGACCGCATCAAATGCTTCCATGTGAAGGATGCTGAATTCCGGCCCAATGGCCGCTCCGGCGTCTATGGCGGCTATCAGAGCTGGGTTGATCGCCCCGGTCGCTTCCGCTCGCTGGGCGATGGCCAGGTCAACTTCTCGGGCATCTTCTCGAAGATGGCGGCCAATGATTTTGACGGCTGGGCCGTGCTCGAATGGGAATGCGCGCTGAAGCACCCGGAACAGGGCGCGGCCGAAGGCGCCCCGTTCATCGCCAAGCATATCATCCGTGTCACCGAGCATGCCTTTGATGACTTCGCCGCTGGGGGCGCGGATCGTGAGCTCAACAAGCGCCTGATGGGCATCAGCTAAGGTGGCATCCGGCGGCGCCTATGTGCGCAACGCCTGGTATATGGCGGCCTGGGCGTCGGAGGTGCCGGAAAGGAGCTTTCTGGCGCGCAGGCTGCTGGATAAGCCCTGGCTTCTCTGGCGGGAGGCCGATGGCCGCTGGTCCATGGTTGCGGATCGGTGTCCGCATCGCTTCGTGCCGCTGAGCCGCGGCACATTTGCCGAGGGCCGGATTGCCTGTGGCTATCATGGCCTGACTTTTGATGGCAGCGGCACCTGTGTTCACAGTCCCTTTGGCGGACCTGTGCCAGAGACCGCGCGGCTGGCGACCATGCCCGTCGTGGAACGTCATGGCGGCCTCTGGTTCTGGCCGGGGGACGGGGACGCGGCGGACCCGGCGCTGATCCCGGATTTCGATTTCATCGATGCAGGCGGGCCGATTGAACGGGCGCAATATGTAATGGCCGTGCCCTATGAGCTGATTGCCGACAATCTGCTCGACCTGAGCCATGCCGAGTTCCTGCATGTGGAAAGCTTTGGAACCAATGGCTCCCTGTTCAGCCATGGCGCGCAGAGCGTGGAACAGGACGCAACGGGCGCGATCTGGAACAAATGGGACATGACGGGCGCGCCGCCCCCCGGCTGGGCCATGCCGATGCTGGCCGAAGGCGAGACGGTTGATCAAAAGCTGCATATCCGCTGGCACGCGCCCGCAAGCCTCGCGCTGTTCATTGAGATGCGCCGCTCTGGGGCCGACGCGCCCATGGTCCCGCCGATGGCGAACCCGCACATCCTGACGCCTGAGACGGCGACCTCAACGCATTACTTCTTCACCCATGCACCGGGTGAAGCCGAAGCGGCGATGGCACGGCGCGTCTTTCTGGAGGAAGATGAGCCGATGATCGCCGCCCAGGCCGAAGCCATGGCAGGCGAAGACTTTTGGGACGCACGGCCGCTCATCCTGCCAAGCGACAAGGCCGCCGTCCTTGCCCGCCGCAAGCTGATGCAGATGCGGCGGGAACAGGGTTAGCGGAGCGCGCGGTAGCGGAAGGTGCGGAACCGCACCTGCCCATCGCCTGCTGCAAACAGGGCGGGCCGAAGGCTGGCGAGATCATCGATGGTGTTGGCGTGATAGCCCGACACCTCGCTGCGCACGGCATGGCGTGTCCAGGGCTGACCAGGCTCCCGATAATACATGGTCACAATGTTGCGATCATTGACGATCCGCAGGTCGAGCGTGCGGGTCGCGGGCGCTGGTTCCGGCCAATAGCTGGCTTTGCCGCCGCGGTAGCTGATCATCCGCGTGCCATTATGGCCCATCCCGAGAAACAGGCGATCGTTGAAATAGAGGAGCAGCCCGCCTTCGACCTTGCCGTCGAGTTCCATCGACACCGACACCTCATAGCCATGGTCTCCGACCATCTGCGTCAGGGGCGGGCTGTTCTGCGGACCGGTGCCCTTTGCCGACAGGACAAGCGATCCTTCTTCAACGCGGGCACGATGAGCCTCATCAGGCCCGCCCGCTGCAAAGTTCCAACGCGTGCCAAGCGCCAGACTGGTAAAGTCATCGGATCCCACGACACCATGGGTTACGGCCTGACCACCCCGGGGTTTCGGCAGGGCTCGGGACAGGTCCCCGCCCATCGCCACAGGCCATCCGTCGTCTGTCCAGCGGATTGGCTCCAGCAAGGTTTGGCGACCAAGCGTCCGATAGTCCTTTTCATAACCGTGGTAGACCATCCACCAATCGCCAGCCGGACCTTCGACAAAGCTGGCATGGCCGCGCGATAACCAGCGTTCCTGGTCGCTGCGGGACCGCACAATGGGATTGTGGGGGCAGTTTTCCCAGGGTCCATCAATGGAGCGGGATCGCGCGACAACAACCATATGGCCAGTCGCGGGACCACCCGTGCCGCCTTCGGCAGTGACCAGATAATGCCAGCCATTCCGACGGAAATGTTTGGGACCTTCCAGAGCAAAGGACTCAGTGACCCAATCGTTGGGATAGGCCCAGCCCTCATAGACCTTCTGCGGCTCGCCGATGGTGGAAAGGCCATCATCGCTCAGGCGTACGCGCTCAACGCCGCTCAGGAAGAGATAGCGTTTGCCATCCTCGCCCACCGCGTGCCCGGGGTCGATGCGGCCACCGATTCCGAGGTCGATGGGTTTGCTCCAGGGACCGCGAATATTGTCGGCGTGGATGACGTAGATATTTGCGAAGCTCGGTAGGTCCTTGGACCAGGAGGCCTTCATGAATGGGATGTAGATGAAATAGCGGCCGTCATGCTTGACGAGGTCGACCGCAAAGACGGTCCCCAAAGGTTCGTCAAGCACCGGGCCGATGGGTCGCCAGTTGACCAGATCGCGCGAATGCCAAAGCAACAGCCCCGGCGCGGAATCGAACGAGGAATGCGTCAGATAATAATCGTCGCCGTCCTTCAAGATGCTGGGATCGGCATAATCCCCGGCGAGGATCGGGTTCAGGTAGGTTCCGTTGCCCTGATCGGGGTGGCGCTGTCCTTCAGGTCCCTGGCCAATGATCGGCTGGGCCGCAAGGGCGCGGAAGAGGGGGCTGGCTCCACCCAGAGCCAGCCCTGTTAACTTCAGTGCAGATCGGCGATCCGTCACGCAGCGATCTTCATGTCCTTCGTGTACGAGGTCGTCGGCACGAACGGCAGGTAAGAGACGCGGTACCGCACAGCGAGGCCCAGCTTGTGTGCGCCCGGTGAAAGGCCGCCTGGCTTGACGGCCGTGATCAGCGCCTTTTCGCCGAAGTTCCAACGGTCGTCATAGACCGTTTCCATTTCGTCGAGCGTGTAGGTCTTGCCGCGCACGGTGAAGCGCACGTCACCCCGCGCAACGGCTTCGCCGTCGACAGTCATCTGGATATCTTCGATCATCGAGAGGCCGAGGCCGCGGTAATAGGGCAGGCGAGCCAGAACGCCAAAGCCGCCCTCAACATTTTGGAGGCTGTCGTCCACGATCATCAACTGGTCCATCATGGTCAGGGTCTCCTTATGCTGCGGCCTTGAGGGTGGGGACTTCGGGTTCACCGATAAGCTTTGCCAGCATGACCTGCTGGCGGCGGACCTGTTCGACTGAATCGGGCTCTGCAGCGTCTTCGATCCAGCGATTGCCCTCATATTCCGAGCAGATATAGCCCGCATAACCACCCTGATCGAGAACGGCGACGATCTCATCATAGGGGATGGACGGTTCCACATAATCGGCGGTCATTTCATAGAACTTGCCGTGGATGTTGTGGATCATCGGCATGTAGTCGAGCATACGCTTCGGTTCGAACGCGGCATTATGACGCAGCGTTTCCGCCATGGCGATGGCCGGGCCGACGCCGCCCATGTTCTGCACTTCCAGAATGACATATTCCGAAAGGACGCGGTCTTCATAGGCCTTGACGATATAGTCGGCGATGTGTGCCGGAACGCCCAGACGTTCAAACTTGGCGCGCCAGACAGGCGGGAACTTATGAACGAACATGCCCATGTCGGGCAGGAAGCCCAGGGCGGGTGAGCCCGACTTCTGGAACATTTCGGCCATGCGGATGATCCAGGGATGGTCAAAGTGCAACGGCGCGTGCACTTCGGACAGCAGCTTGATGCCCTTTTCTTCGGCATAGGGGGCGGCTGCAACGAGCACTTCCGGTGCGATCGACACCAGCGACCGCAGATAGGGCGTGCCGAGGGCGGCGCCGAAATCAATGTCCTTCTTGACGCTGGCGACCTGCTCTTCAAACGGCATCAGGCGGCCCTTGTAGCGCTTATAGTCCAGCATATAGTCGTGGCTGACGGGGACGCAGTCATATTTCTTGATGAGGGCGTGCCAATGGTCGATATCGGCCTGTGCGGCACCGACTTCCGGCCAGCCCCAGAAGCTCTGTTCGCCAATGACTTCAATGCCCTTGGCGCCAAGCTCCGCGCTGACGCGGATGCAATCTTCCAGGGACATTTTGCCCTGAAATGTCTCGTTCTGATAAGAATAAAGGCTGACGCCCCGTTTAATCTGGCTTGCCACAGCTGCCTCTCCGTAAAGGTGAACACATCTTGTCTGGGAGGGCCAAGGCCGCGGCCAGCAGGCCCCTTTTTGACGCTCCCCTCAGGGCCTGAACCCTAATTAGAATATATATTCGTATAAATTGGCTTCGACGTCAAGCGCCAATACGCCTTGGAAAACCGGCGTTTTTGGTTCATTGACAGAATTAGAATTTTGATATTTATTTGATGCAAACATACGCAGGAGAGAATGGTGGGGCAGAAGATTGGCACGGCGCTGGCGGGTGGTATCGCCCTGCTCCTGACGGCCTTTTTTGCCTTTGTCGGCTGGCACAAGCTGGTTTCTTCCATGGCAGATCTGGCTCGCTTTCACAGCTGGACGGCGTTCATTCCCGAAACGCTGGGACGGCTGGTTGGCGTGAGCGAGCTCGTTTGTGCCGCTCTCCTCCTCTGCGCCTTCTGGCCCGCGCAGCGACGGCTGGCCCGCGTCGCCGCCGTCGTCCTAATCGTCAACCAAGTCATCGCCGCCCTCGTTCACTGGCAGCAGAGAGAATCCTCTGCCCTGCCGCAGAACGTCGTGCTGGTCGCGATGCTGCTGGTCCCCGCCTTATTTTTGAAAAACACACAGGAGAAGAACGGATGATCAAAATGTCCCTGCAATCGGCGCTTGCTCTCGCCTTGCTGGCTGCCAGCCCGGCGCTGGCCGCTGCTCCGGCAAAGCCGGCCGCCGCGCCTGTCGCCGCCCCCGCCAATGACACCCGCGTCCAACAACTGGAACAGCAGGTTGCCTCGCTTACGGCCGAAACCGAACGGACCCGCGCACACAATGAGATCGCCAATCTGTTCGGCCGCTACATGGCGCTTCACAATGCGTTCCGCGACCCGGAGATTGTGCCGCTGTGGGTCAAGAAGGGCACGCCCGATGTGCGCGCCCAGTATTCGAACAATGGCGTGTACACCAACTGGGACAACATCATGTCCTACCATGCCCAG
>VFQS010003558.1_pt1 | contig 11822 bp, 4 predicted proteins | sample 3512361 | NCBI WGS metagenome assembly VFQS01 (sample SAMN10412375, study PRJNA504923) | tailings metagenome | isolation source: Relicate 1 Philex TSF3 active mining | place: Philippines | reverse complement strand
CGTTCTGGAGACGGGCGATCTCGGTCTCCTTGGCCTGGAGGGCGCGCTCGACGGAGGCCTTGCGCTGCTCGGCGGCGCCGCGCTGGCTGTCGATGCGGGCGACGGCGATCTCGGCGGCGGACACGAGCTCCTTGCCGACGGCGGCGAGCTGCTCCCGGGTGAGGCGGAGGGCGGGGTGGCTCTCGGTGTACTTCTCCTCCATCGTCTGGATGGTGACCTGCAGCTCGGTCTGGCGGGCGGCGAGCTGGGCGACCCGCTCGTCCGACTTGACCATGGGGATGAGCGTCAGGTCCTTCCGGGCCTGGCGGTGCTCGTCGATCTGCTGCCAGACGATGGCGAGCTCGTCGATCTGGCGGCGGACGTCCTCGCGATCCTTGACGAGGCTGGCGCGCTCGGAGCCGAGGGTGTCGGTGCCGCGGGCGATGGAGAGGAGCTTCTCGCGCTGGACGAGCTCGTTCTTCTCGCGGTACAGGCGGGAGAGCCGCTCCTCGAGGGACTCGATCTCGACGCGGGCCTTCTCGACGAGGGGGTTGGTGACGGTCAGGCGCTCGTCCTCGCTGTTCTTCTGGATGGCCTCGCAGAAGAGGCGGGCCAGCTGGCGGGCGAGGTCGCGGTCGGGATGGGTGAACTGGACGTTGACGACGAGGGTGGCGCGCTGCGGGGAGATGCCGCGCTGGCGGGCGAAGACCTCCTGCGAGGTGAGGGGGCCGGAGAAGATGTTGCCGCCCTGGTAGGGCTCGAGCACCGCCTTGCGCTCGCTCGCGGTCAGGCGGCGCTCGACCGACTCGATGATGGCCGTGCTGCGCATGACCTCGACGGCGGTGTTGAAGTCCTCCGTCGACATGATCGCGTAGATCTCCTCGCCCGCGCCGCGGCCGGCGATGTTGGGGGCGAACTTGTAGACGCGGAGACGGCCGTTGGCCTGGTACTCGGGGGTGGCGTTGACCGTGTAGATGAGGGCGGCGGTGACGAAGACGAGGATGGAGAGCACCACGTACCACATGCGCTCGCGCACCATGACGAGGTACTGCGAGAGGGGGTTGGCCTGCTGGCCGTAGCCGTAGCCGTAGCCGGCGTAGCCGCCATACTGGCCGTACTGGCCGTACTGGCCATAGGCGCCGTAGCCGCCGACGCCGCCGTAGCCGCCATAGCCGCCGCCATAGCCGTAACCGGGTTCCTTGCCTGAGCTGGGTTTCTGGGCGGACATGGTGTCAGATGCGGCTCTCGCGGACGAAGACATGGTCGTCGTCCTCGAGGATGACGTCGGGGGACTCGCCCAGGTCGATCTTGCGGACGTCGACCTCGATGGTCACGCGCGAGCCGTCGGGCTGCTTGCGCCGCAGGACGACCGCGGTGCGGTTCCCGCCGCGGAGGATCCCGCCGGCGGAGGCGAGGGCCTTCTTGAGGGTGAGGGTCTCCTCGGGCGGGATGATCACGGCGCCGGTGCGGCCGACCGAGCCGTCGACGTAGATGCGCCGCTCGGCGTAGCCGCGGATCTCGACGGTCACGACCGGGGCCTTGAAGAAGGTCGCGAATCGCTTTGCCAAGGCGGACTGGGCCTCGGAGACGGTGAGCCCGGCGACCGGGACGAGGCTGTCCTTGCCGAGGAAAGGGATGTCGATGGTGCCGTCCGGGTTGATGCGGCGCTCGACGAAGGTGTCGGCCTCGTTGATCACGCCGACCCGGACGAAGTCGCGGGCTCGCAGGCGGTACGAATTGCGCTCGGCGCCGGCGGTGGCGGCGGCCGCGTCGGCGGCGGCGGGTGAGCCCTCGGTGGCGAACTCGGGGGCGTCGGCGACGCAGCCGGCGAGGACGAGGGGGAGGACGGCGGCGAGGACGCGCACGGGCGAGGATTTCACGGGGTTCACCAGCGGAGGGCGGCCTCGACGCTGACACGGTTCACATCGTAGTCGGAGGGCTCGATGTTGACCGAGTAGGAGTAGTTCGCGGAGAAGGTCCAGTGGGCGTCGGGAGAATAGGAGGCCCCGAGGGTGGCGCTCGCCGAGCGGATGTCGCGCCCCGAGACGGAGGCGCCGCCCAGGGGGTCCTGGACGGAGCCCTTGATCGCCGAATTGCTGTAATTGAGCCGGAGGAAGGTCCGGAAGGCGTCGGAGTTGTTGTAATTGAGGTCGTAGCCGACCTGGAAGGCGTCGGAAAGGTTGCCATTGGGCGCGGCGGAGGCGTCCTGGGCGATGAAGAGCCCCTGGTTGACCTTGTCGGTGACGGAGTGCGAGAGGCGGATGGAGAAGGAGGGGCTGTCGAAGCTGCCCCTCGCGCTCTTGCTGGTGAGGCCGAGGTAGGTGGACCGGAGGTAGCCCAGGCGGACCTCGCAATCCAGCTTGTCGGTCGCCATGTAGTTGAAGGTCAGGCTGGCGGTCTCGCGCCGGATGGTGTCGATGAAGGTGACAGCGGGCCGGGCCTCGGTCAGGTCGGTCTCGCCGTACTCCAGGGCGATGCCGACGGAGAGCTTCTCGGAATACTTGTAGCGCGCGTCGAGGGGTATCGCCCATGAGTCGTACTCGCGGAGACCGAAGGTGTTGACCCCCCCGCCCTGGAGCTGCGCGGGATCATAGCGGTTCGAGCTATGGCGCACCCCGAGACCGGCGTTGGTCTTCTCCGTGAACTGGTAGACCGCCTTGACGGACTGGCCGTAGGTGGTCTGCCGGACCAGGGTGCCGTCGATGGTGCCGCCGCCGGCAAGGGCGGCTTCCTCCGCGGTGTTGCGGGCATTCTCGGCGTAGGTGGCCGAGGCCTCCACGCGGAGGGGGCCTCCGGCCTCATAGGCGGCGGAGAAATTGTAGGCGTCCTGCTCGTCATCCAGGCTGCGGAGCTCGCTGCCGAGGAAGGTGCGGAATCGGCGCGAGGCGCCCAGGGTGGCGCTCAGGGGCAGGTCCTTGCCGTAACCCAATTCCAGCCCGGGGATGAGGTCGTAGTAGGTTCCGGACTCGGGAAGGTTGAGGTTGCGCCCGAGGAACAGGTTGTCGTCGTGCTCGATGCGAGCCTTGGCGGTCAGGTAGAGGTCGAGCTCGGAACCGATCCGGACCATGGGGGAGTCGGTGAAGTCCGCGCGCAGTCCGGCGGCGGCGAGCAATGCCATGGGCAGGGCAATTTTCGTGCCTTTCATAGAAGGAACATAGAGCCCCCCTGCCCCGCCTGTGGCAAACAAAAAGCCCCTTTTCGTCGCCGAAAAGGGGCCGAAAAAGCCGAGTTAGGTCACTTTTGGGTGACGGGGACGACCTTGAGGCGGCGGTAGAGCGGCAGACCGGTGCCGGCGGGCACCAGATGGCCCATGATCACGTTCTCCTTGAAGCCGGTGAGGTGGTCGACCTTGGCCATGGTGGCGGCGTCGGTGAGCACCCGGGTGGTCTCCTGGAAGGAGGCGGCCGAGATGAAGGACTCGGTCTCGAGGGAGGCCTTGGTGATGCCGAGGAGGATGGGCTCCGACTCGGCGATCATGCCGCCCTTGCCGTGGATCCGGCGGTTCTCCTCGACGAGGAGGGTGCGGTCGACCTGCTCGCCCCAGAGGTGCTCGGAGTCGCCCGGATCCGTCACGCGCACCTTGCGGAGCATGCGGGACACGATGATCTCGATGTGCTTGTCGTTGATGACGACGCCCTGGGTGCGGTAGACCTTCTGGATCTCCGTGATGAGGTAGTCCTGCACCCGGGACTGGCCGAGGATGTCGAGGATGTCGTGGGGGTCGATGGCGCCCTCGGTGAGGGGCTGGCCCTGCTTCACCTTCTCGCCGGCGGCCACCACGATGTGCTTGCCGTGCGGGATGAGGTGCTCCTCCTCGCGGCCGATGGCGTCCGCCACGACGAGCTTCTTCTTGCCGCGGACGGAGGGCTCGAAGCGGACGGTGCCGTCGATCTTGGCGATCTCGGCGGCGTCCTTGGGGGGACGGGCCTCGAAGAGCTCGGAGATGCGGGGGAGGCCGGCGGTGATGTCCTGCGTCTTGGCGGCCTGGCGGGGGATCTTGGCGAGCGAGGAGCCGGCCTTGACCGCGTCGCCGTCGCCGACCTCGACGCGGGCGCCCGCGGGGATGGCGAAGGTCGCGACGGGCTTGCCCCGGCCGTCCACGATCTGGATCTGCGGGTTCTGCTCGTCGGAGTGCTCGATGACGTACTTGAAGACCGAGCCGGAGTTGTCGCGCTCCTCGGTGAAGGTCACGCCCGGGATCATGTCGACCAGGCGGACCTTGCCGTCGGCGTTGGACAGGATGGGCGTGAAGTTGGGGTCCCAGCGGCAGATGAGGTCGCCCTTGGCCACCTTCCTGCCCTCGACGGGCAGCGCGGAGCCGGCGAAGACGCGGTACTCCTCGAGGACCTCGCCCTTCTCGCCCACGACGCGGACCTGGCCGTTGCCGTTGAGGACGAAGACGGCGCCGTCGCCCAGGGGGACGGTGTTGAGGTCGACGTGCTCGATGCGGCCGCCGATGCGCGACTTGAGCTCGGGGGTCTTGAGCTGGGCGACGCCGCCGATGTGGAACGTGCGCATCGTCAGCTGCGTGCCCGGCTCGCCGATGGACTGGGCGGCGATGATGCCGACCGCGGTGCCGCGCTCGACCAGGCGCCCGGTGGAGGGGTCGAGGCCGTAGGCGCGGGGCGGGATCGCGTTGACGCGCATGTGCGTCAGCGGGGAGAGGATCTTGACGCGCTCGATGCCGGCCTTCTCCACGCGCTGGACCGCGGCCTCGTCGATGAGGGCGCCGGCCTTGACCAGGACCTCCGAGGGGTTGAGCGGGTTGACCACGTCGTCCGCGGCGCAGCGGCCGAGGATGCGGTCGGCGAGCGGGAGGAGGACCTCCTCGCCGTCGAGGATGGCGGATTTCCAGACGCCGTTGGGGAGGCGGACGGCGGCGTGGTTGACGCCGGCGTCGCGGAGGCGGGAGATGAGCTCCTCGGTGAGGACGTCCTCGGCCTTGGCCAGGGCCTTGCCGCCCGCGGTGGCGGCGACATCCTCGGCCAGGTGGCGGCCCAGGGCGAGGTCGCCGAGGGGGACGATCTCCGAATCGGGGGGGCCGACGGTGTCGTCGGTCACGATCACGTCCATGGCGACGTCGCAGAGCTTGCGGGTCATGTAGCCGGCGTCCGCGGTCTTGAGCGCGGTGTCGGACAGGCCCTTGCGGGCGCCGTGGGTCGAGATGAAGTACTCGAGGACGGAGAGGCCGTCGCGGAAGGACGACAGGATGGGGCGCTCGATGATCTCGCCGGAGGGCTTGGCCATGAGGCCGCGCGCGCCGCAGAGCTGCTTGACCTGCGCCTTGTTGCCTCGGGCGCCGGAGTCCATCATCGCGAAGACGGGGTTGATCACCCAGCGGCCGGGATGGCGGGGGTCGCCCTTGCGGGGACCGGCCTGGCGGGCGGACTCGGAGAGGGTCGTGTACACCGCCTGGGCGATGCGGTCGGTGGCGGAGTTCCAGATCTCGACGACCTTGTTGCGGCGCTCCTCCTCGGTGATGGAGCCGTCGGCGATGTCCTTGCGGCACTTGGCGACGCGGTCGGCGGCCTCGCGGACGACCTTCTCCTTGTCCTTGGGGAAGATCATGTCGCTCACGCCGATGGAGATGCCGGCGCGGGTGGCGGTGCGGAAGCCGGTCTCCTTGAGGGCGTCGAGCACCGGGACGGTGGCCTCGCCCCCGACCTTCTTGTAGGTGCTGAGGATGAGGTCGCCGACCTGGGACTTCTTGACGGTGAAGTTGACGAAGCCCAGCTCGCGGGGCCAGATCGTGCTGAAGAGGATGCGGCCGACGGTGGTGGTGATGACCGCCGACTTGGCGTCGCCGTAGAGCGTCTCGCGGCCCCGGTCGGGATTGCGGAGGCGGACCCACTCATGGAAGTGCAGCGCGCCCTCGGCCTCGGCGAAGAGGGCGTCCTCGACGGAGTTGAAGAGCGGGAGGTGGTCCTCCTTGGCGGGCTTGGCGGAGGGCTCGTAGGTCAGGTAATAGGCGCCGAGGACGATGTCCTGGGAGGGCGTGAGGATCGGCTTGCCGCTGGAGGGCGAGAAGATGTTGTTGGCCGACATCATCAGGAGCTTGCACTCCATGATGGCCTCGAGGGAGAGGGGCACGTGGACGGCCATCTGGTCGCCGTCGAAGTCCGCGTTGTAGGCGGTGCAGACGAGGGGGTGCAGGCGGATGGCGTCGCCCTCGATGAGGACGGGCTCGAAGGCCTGGATGGAGAGGCGGTGCAGCGTGGGCGCGCGGTTGAGGAACACGGGGTGGCCCTTGGTGACCTCCTCGAGGAGGTCCCAGACCTCCGGACGGCGCTCCATGATGTACTTCTTGGCCGAGCGGACGGTGTGGACGAGGCCGAGCTCCTTCAGCCGCTTGATGATGAAGGGCTCGAACAGCGTCAGCGCCATCTTCTTGGGCAGGCCGCACTGGTTGAGCGTGAGCTCGGGGCCGATGACGATGACGGAGCGGCCGGAGTAGTCGACGCGCTTGCCGAGCAGGTTCTGGCGGAAGCGGCCGTGCTTGCCCTTCAGCATGTCGCTGATGGACTTGAGCTGGCGGTCGCGGTCCTTGACGGGCTTGCCGTGGCGGCCGTTGTCGAGCAGGGCGTCGACGGCCTCCTGGAGCATGCGCATCTCGTTGTGGATGATGACGTCGGGCGTCTTCATCTGGATGAGCGACCGCAGGCGGTTGTTGCGGTTGATCACCCGGCGGTAGAGGTCGTTGAGGTCCGAGGTGGCGAAGCGGCCGCCCTCGAGGGGGACGAGCGGGCGGAGGTCCGGCGGGATGACGGGCAGGACGGTGAGCACCATGTGCTCGGGGCGCTTCTGCGACTTGAGGAAGCCCTCCACGACCTTCATGCGGCGGGCGACCTTCTTCTTGATCTGCTTGGACTTGGTGTTGCGGAGCTGGTCCCGCAGCTCGGCCACCGTGGCCTCGAGGTCCATCTCGCGGAGGAGGAGCTGGAGCGCCTCGGCGCCCATGCGGGCCTTGAAGGCGTCGGGGCCGTACTTCTGGACGGCGTCGCGGAAGGCCTCCTCGTCGAGGAGGTCCTTGCGCTGGAGGCCGGTCTGGCCGGGGTCGACCACGAGGTACTTCTGGTAGTAGATGACCTGCTCGAGGGAGCGGGTCGTCATGTCGAGCATGAGCGACAGGCGGCTCGGCATGCTCTTGAGGAACCAGATGTGGGAGACGGGGATGGCCAGGCGGATGTAGCCCATGCGCTCGCGGCGCACGCGGGAGACGGTGACCTCGACGCCGCACTTGTCGCAGGTGACGTCCTTGTACTTCACCTTCTTGTACTTGCCGCAGTAGCACTCGTAGTCGCGGACGGGCCCGAAGATGCGCTGGCAGAAGAGGCCGTTGGGCTCGGGCTTGAACGAGCGGTAGTTGATGGTCTCGGGGCTCTTGACCTCCTTGAGGCCCTTGGCCTTGCGGTTGCCGTACTCGTCGGTCTCGTCGAGGAGCTGGTCGCCCGTCCAGGCGACGATCTCCTCGGGCGAGGCGATGGCGATGCGGACGGAGTCGAAGGCCTGCTCGCGGGACTCCTCGGCGGTGAACTCGGGCGTGTGCTCGGGCTGGATCATTTTGTTGAGGGGTTGTCGGTTCGCGGGGTTCCGGGTGTCAGTTGGCGGCGGTGGCGCCGGACTGGAGGCGGACGTCGAGGCAGAGGGCCTGCATCTCCTTCATCAGGACGTTGAAGGACTGGGGCGTGCCGCTGACCAGGGTGTTCTCGCCCTTGACCAGCTGCTCGTAGATCTTGGTGCGGCCGGCGACGTCGTCGGACTTGACGGTGAGGAGCTCCTGCAGCGTGTAGGCGGCGCCGTAGGCCTCGAGGGCCCAGACCTCCATCTCGCCGAAGCGCTGGCCGCCGTACTGGGCCTTGCCGCCCAGGGGCTGCTGCGTGATGAGGCTGTAGGGACCGGTCGCGCGGGCGTGGATCTTGTCCGCCACGAGGTGGTTCAGCTTCATCATGTAGATGTGGCCGACGACGACGTCCTGGTCGAAGGGGTCGCCGGTGTGGCCGTTGAAGAGCATCGCCTTGCCGGTCTCGGGCAGGCCGGCCTCCTTGAGGTACTCGCGGATGCGGACCTCGGGGATGCCGTCGAAGATCGGGGTGGCGACCTTGAGGCCGAGCTTGGAGCAGGCCCAGCCGAGGTGCGTCTCGAGCACCTGGCCGACGTTCATGCGGGAGGGCACGCCGAGGGGGTTGAGGCAGATGTCGACGGGGGTGCCGTCGGGCAGGTAGGGCATGTCCTCGACGGGCACGATGCGGGCGACGACGCCCTTGTTGCCGTGGCGGCCGGCCATCTTGTCGCCGACCTGGACCTTGCGCTTGGTGGCGATGTAGACCTTGACGTTCTTGATCGCGCCGCCCTCGTCCACGCCCTGCTCGATGGCCTCGACCTTGCGGGTGCGCTCGGTGTCGAGCTCGTCGAACCGGCGGTGGTAGCCGTCGAGGATGCCCCGGATCTTCTGCTTCACCGGCGAGTCGTTCATCTCGATGGTGCGCGAGACGGAGGCGAGGCGGCGGAGGAGGGTCTTGGTGATCTTCCGGTTGGCGGGGATGATCTCCTCGCCGGTGTCCGAGTTGCGGACGTCGAGGGGGATCTTCTCGCCGAGGAGGAAGTTGGAGAGGGTGTCCGTCATCTCCTCGCGGAGCTTGGACTCGAGGGTGCGGTGCTCCTCGTTGACCTTCTTGAGGGCGCGGCGCTGCTCGGCGGCGTCGAGGCGGCCGTCGTCCTCGTCGGTTCGCGACGAGACCTTGACGTCCATGACGATGCCGTAGGTGCCGGAGGGCACGCGGAGGGAGGTGTCCTTCACGTCGCGGGCCTTCTCGCCGAAGATGGCGCGGAGGAGCTTCTCCTCGGGCGCGAGGTCGCCCTCGCTCTTCGGGGTGATCTTGCCGACGAGGATGTCGTCGGGGCGGACCTCGGCGCCGATGCGGATGACGCCGTCGCGGTTGAGGTTGCGCAGCGCGGTCTCGGAGAGGTTGGGGATGTCGCGCGTGATCTGCTCCGGCCCGAGCTTGGTGTCGCGGGCGGTGACCTCGAACTCCTCGATGTGGACGGAGGTGAAGGTGTCCTGCTTGAGCAGGCGCTCGGAGAGGAGGATGGCGTCCTCGAAGTTGTAGCCGTTCCAGGGCATGAACGCGACGAGCACGTTGCGGCCGAGGGCGAGCTCGCCCTTGTCGGTGGCCGCGCCGTCGGCGATGACGTCGCCCTCGCGGACCTTCTGGCCGCGGGTGACGACGGGCCGCTGGTTGAAGCAGGTCGAGTTGTTCGTCTTGAGGAACTTGCGCAGGTCGTAGACCCAGAGGCCCTTGTCGGGGTTGGAGCGGAGCTTGCGGTTGTCGAGCTGGGCCTGGGTGACCTCGCCGTCCTTGGTCACGATGACGCGGCGGGCGTCGACCGAGGCGACGATGCCGGCGCCCTCGGCGACGACGACGGTCTTGGAGTCGAGGGCGACGCGCCGCTCGAGGCCGGTGCCGACGAAGGGCGCCTCGGGGACGACCAGGGGCACGCCCTGGCGCTGCATGTTGGAGCCCATGAGCGCGCGGTTGGCGTCGTCGTGCTCGAGGAAGGGGATGAGGCCGGCGGCGACGGACACCACCTGCTGGGGCGAGACGTCCATGTAGTCGACCTCCTGGGGGTCGAGCTCCTGGATGTCGTCGCCGACGCGGCAGGTGACGGGGCCGACGAGGCGGCCGTCCTTCTCGACCTCGGAGTTGGCCTGGGCGACCTTGAAGCGCTCCTCCTGGTCGGCGGTCATGTACTCGACGCGGTCGGAGACCTTGCCGCGGACGACCTTGCGGTAGGGCGCCTCGATGAACCCGTAGGGGTTGATGCGGGCGAAGGTGGAGAGCGAGTTGATCAGGCCGATGTTCGGGCCCTCTGGCGTCTCGATCGGGCAGATGCGGCCGTAGTGCGAGGGATGGACGTCGCGGACCTCGAAGCCGGCGCGGTCGCGGTTGAGGCCGCCCGGCCCGAGGGCGGAGAGGCGGCGCTTGTGCGTCAGCTCGGAGAGGGGGTTGATCTGGTCCATCAGCTGCGCGAGCTGGCTGCGGCCGAAGAACTCGCGGATGGCGTTGCCGAAGGGCTTGGGGTTGACCAGCTTCTGGGGGGTCAGCGAGTCGACCGACTGGTCGTACTCGTTGATGCGGGCCTTGACGGTCTTGACGACGTTCTTGAGGCCGGAGCGGCACTGGTTGGCGAGGAGCTCGCCGACGTTGCGGACGCGGCGCGAGCCGAGGTGGTCGATGTCGTCGATGCGGAGCTTGCCGCGGCGGAGCGCGAAGAGCTGCTTGGTGGCGGCGACGATGTCGTCCTTGTCGATGGTGCGCGAGCGGAGCTCGGCCTCGGCCTCCTCCTGCTTGCTGCGGAAGGACTTGGCGTCCTCGGCGGCGCGGTGGGCGAGCTTCTGGTTGAGCTTGTAGCGGCCGACGCGGCCGAGGTCGTAGCGGAGCGGGTCCTGGAAGAGGCGGTGCATGTGCGCCTTGGCGCTCTTCGTGTTGACGGGCTCGCCGGGGCGGAGCTTGCGGAAGATCTCCTTCACGGCGTCCTCCTCGTTCTTGATGCCGTTGCCCTCGGTGTCCTTGCGGAGGGCGAGGATGATGGCGCCGCCGTCGGGCTCGGTGTCGTAGACCGAGACGCGGGCCTTGGGGCCGGAGGCGGCGAGGAGCGACTTGAGCGTGGCGGTGTCGAGCTTGTCGTACTGCTTGGCGATCGGCTTGCCGAGGGCGACGTTGACCTGGTCGTCGGCGAAGACGAGGCGGGCCTGCTCCTCGGGCGAGAGCTCGAGCGCCTGGCGGACCGTCAGCTCGCGCTGGGAGTAGAAGAGGGAGAGGATGTCGCGGTCCTGGTTGTAGCCGAAGGCGCGCAGCAGGGTGGTGAGGAGGAACTTGCGGCGGCGGCGGCGGCGGTCGAGGTAGACCCAGAGCAGGTCGTTCTGGTCGAACTGGACCTCGATCCAGGTGCCGCGGTCGGGGATGATGCGGAAGGCGTGCAGGAGCTTGCCGCTGGTGTGGGGCGCCTCCTCGAAGGCGATGCCGGGCGAGCGGTGGAGCTGCGAGACGACGACGCGCTCGGCGCCGTTGATGATGAAGGACCCGCGGTCGGTGACCATGGGGAGGTCGCCCATGAGGATCTCCTCGTCCTTGAAGGAGCCCTTCTCGACGAGGCGCAGCTTGAGCAGGAGGGAGACCGCGTAGGTCGTGCCCTCGCGGATGCACTCGACCTCGCCCATGCGCGGGGGGGTGAGGGTGTAGTCGAGGTACTCGAGGCGGAAGTTGCCGTTGTTGCTCTCGACGGGGAAGACCTCCTTGAACACGGCCTCGAGGCCGGCATTGGCGCGCTGCGCCGCGGCGACGTCCATCTGGAGGAACTCCTGGAACGACACGATCTGGTTCTCGATCATGTTCGGCGGAGGGATGACCTCGCGGAGCTTGCCGAAGTTCTTGCGTTCGTTGGACATGGCGGGAAGGGCGATGGGCGGGCGTTGGGAAATTGGGTTGCCCCGTGTGCGGACGGGGCGGCCGTTTGGGAATCAGCGGGGGGCGGGTCGGACCCGTGGGTCCGGCCGCGCCCCGCGTGCTCGCGCGCGCGGGGGCGCGCGGAAGGTCACTTGACCTCGACGGTGGCGCCGGCGGCCTTGAGCTTGGCCTCGATGTCCTTGGCCTCGTCCTTCGAGACGCCTTCCTTGACGGGCTTGGGCGCGCTCTCGACGAGGTCCTTGGCCTCCTTGAGGCCCAGGCCGGTGATGGCGCGGACCTCCTTGATGACGTTGATGGCCTGGGCGCCCTTGTCCTTGAGGATGACGTCGAAGGTCGTCTTCTCCTCGGCGGGGGCGGCGGCCTCGGCGGCGCCGGCGG
>VFQS010003556.1_pt1 | contig 11823 bp, 21 predicted proteins | sample 3512361 | NCBI WGS metagenome assembly VFQS01 (sample SAMN10412375, study PRJNA504923) | tailings metagenome | isolation source: Relicate 1 Philex TSF3 active mining | place: Philippines | reverse complement strand
CCCCAAAACCCCAAAACCCCGTCATAATTCAGAAAGAGATATAGATAATATAGAAATAATAGTTAATAAGGTCATGGTTGAAAGATATGTGCACTAGGTGCTCAATCAACATATTGGCAAGTACCTTGAGGGGTTCAACAGGGACAACCTCAAGATATCGGTAAGAGACCTCTTATTATGATAAGTTGTTGAATTTAGATATTCAAAGGAGATGTTCAACTGCAAGATGTCAAAGTTAAGAGTGATGTCTTTCAATAGTTTGGGCTCCCGTTTGAAGTGAAGTTTGGAAAGATTAAGCAGCTTAATCTCTCAATACCATGGTCCAAAATTTTTAGTGCTTCTATAGTGTTGGTTTTGGAAAGCTTGATGGTTGTTGTGTCACCACTAGACTCTTCATAATGGAAACCAAAGGATATACAGAGCTTCGAGTAGCAATTGTCTATTGTTCAAGATTTAGCCCAAATATTATTGACTAACCTAATGACAGCCCTCAAAAAAGGACCCGAAGGCGGTTCCTAGGTCCAAGCAGATGATGGAATGGTTTCCAAGGCAGTGACAAAAATCGCTGACAACATTTAGGTCAGCATTAAGAACATTCACGTTAGGTATGAGGTAGATTTCCCGGAGACAGAGATTCCTCAGTATGTTGTCGGCTTCACCCTTAAGCAACTCAATATGCACTCCACTAACTCCAAATGGGAAAAGATCTATGTCGACCGAACTGAAAAGGTTAACAAGTACAAACCAATGTACAATGTTTTGCAAGTAGATGGTTTAGCTATCTATTTGCAGCACTAGAAAATCGAGGAAGCCAAAAAAGTTGTTAAAGAAAAAATGAATGTTCCCCAGATTCATGAACTAGGGAAAATCGAGAGGGAATTCAGGCTGCTCAAAACTCTCGATCGTGATGCCATACAGCTTCAAATGCAGACATTATTTCCCCCTGAGGCTCAAAAAGTTGAAGGAGTGCCTTACTTCATTGAACCAGGTAAGAAGATATTAGTTTTTCATTATTTTATTGCTTAGTGTTCTTAAACTTATAACTCACAAGGCTGATGAAATTTGAGCTAGATAAACCCAATATCTAAATTGATCTATAACTGCAAGAGCTAAATATATCTCTCTCAAGGAGGCAATACGAGGTCATCTTCTAGATAGGAGAATACTTCAAGCAATTCGCTAAGACCTACGAAAAAGTGTAAGCACTAACTTTGGTTGTTGTATTCTAATTTAGCAATCAATACAAGAAGTACAATTATTTGCGCCCGATATACCCTGTTGGTTATCACAGCAAAGCAGATATTATATCTCTTCAAAGCAAGGCACTCAATGTGCAATCTCTAGTAAACTCATTGAAGGCTGCCAAAAAACAAGAACTCAACATGTCATCTAGTTACATGTCTGCTATGATGAAGATAGTAGAGTAACAAGCTATGAATCAGCCAGAGGGATTTGAAGAGGATTAAGAAAGTCCACAAGCAATAAGGAAGAAACAAATCAGAGAAAGATTCCGATTCGCCTTCGAATGCGTCAAAAGAGAAAATAGATTCAAACGCGGATGGTAAGCAAAGGTCATTATTTTTATATACCTTATTTTTTAGCTGGACAGAATTCAAAATTACCAATTGGCGAAAGAAAGAATATGCGAGACACTTTGTCAACATAGCTTAGAAGTGCATCACTGATAACTATCATCTTCAGTTTTAAGACTTATCAAAAGATGACAAATACCTTCTGCAGCACATCTTGGCTGCTAATGAGACCGCAGACATCCAAAAGTAATGTATATTATAACATTTATCGAGGAGAATAGTTGGTTGGGCATAGTCTTAAAGAGGAAGATACAACAGAATCAAGCTATTGAAGAGGCGAAGCAATAAAGAGTTCAGAGGGCAGGGTTTATGGGAAAAATTTTCGGATGGGGAGTAAGCGAGCCCGAAGAATCTATATAGTCTAGTAATAAAGATGAGTACAATGCCAATCTTACCTAAGAGGAGTTAGATTAGATTGAGGTTCTCTTGACTTAAGTAATGGCGACCGAGGATTCAATAAGTGAAGGTAGGCAATTTGAGATGATTGGCCTCACTGAACTGCAAAAGTAAAAGCAAATAAAGTTTCGAGCTAACCTTTCCTTTGGCCATGGCCGCATTAATCTTCTCAATTCTGATCACAAGGTGCAGCTGTATCAAGACGATCTCTAGGTCGTGTTTGATCTCTTTCGAGACACAAGCTTCAAAGTTGATATCGTCAATAAGAGCGTCGGAGTCAATGTCATCGATCTACAAAGAAACCATGAAAAGTAGCTTATAGTCAAGCACATCTTACCTTAGAGAGATTATGAAGAGGAAATAAAGGGCTAGGAAATTATTCAGTATAAATAAGACGATAAACAGTGGAGCCTATCGATCGAAAAGAAGGGGACCTTGGACACAGGATTCATCACTGACATTTAGTTTGAATCGAATCCTATTAAATTGAAATATGATGCGGAAGCCTTCACCCAGCTAACCAAGTTTTTCGAGACAGGTTCCAAAAACGAGGAACTTAGAGACCAAGCTTTGAACAAGATTACTGCTCTGAAAGAAACGACTAGGAGTCAGTTGAAAGATCTCCTGTACAAATAGAAGAATCACATTCACATCAAAATAGCTTCGCCTATTATGGAACTACCTTTTAAAGCACACAATAGTGAGTTTATTGGTGAGTCTGAGGCTCAAAGAGATCGCATTTGGCTAGTTAACCTAGGAAATCTTGACTTCAAAAATGTTGTTCCAAACTTCAATGCTTAAATGGATCAGGTAGACTAATACGAGAGGTTTCTCCTTCAAATCGATTCTATCGGCCTAAATGTAAGTGCAATCACTCTCATGGTTTGCTTTAGTACATTAAAAACTAACAATGCTTCAAAGTACTCGAAGATGTTTAAATTGGCTTGGAAATCAAGATAAAGAATCAGATCAAGGCGGTCATTCTTGCAGGGAATTAGGAGGAAGTCAAAGGGGAGGATGATCGAGGTGTGCATTTGTTTTCACCTGAGGTCCTCGTCGATGCCAATCTTCCTGAGATCATCGTCAACTGCACTCCCGATGTCTACAATGGTCTGGTGAACCTGAATTAAGTGCTATCGTCTGTAGGATAGGATGAGTAGTTGAAGCAGTTGAAGCTTGAGAAGGATCACATAGTACTCAACTCTTACTACATCAATGAAGGTATCTAGACTAGGGGACTTAGAGGTCAGCTCTCGTCTAATTGGATCTCCACTTTCACATTGATCTCAGGTAAGTAAATTTTGCCCTAACATTCTCAAGGTTCTTACATCTACTTCTACAAATCACGCCGCGATATGATGCCAATCCACTATATCTATATCAGTGACTGCAAGATATCCTCCAATAAGGACATTAAAGATGCTGCTATTTTTGGGAATGCCCAGTAGATTGCTAACAACCTCGACAATGTTCTCCTTGTAAGCATCACATAAGGGTTTAAATTTGAATATGTAGCTTATAAATCAGATGAGTCATGAACGAGTGTATCTGAGGTTCAATGACATGAATGAGTCCGATCACTTTATCAAAGTAATGTTGAAGGCACAACAGGATTTGATGGGAGAAGTCAACATATTGAGGCAGTAGGACATACTGAGTGAGCTGATTCACAAGGATCAAAGAGAGGTAGCATTTAAGATGACACTGGTAGTGCAAAGGGTTGAAGGAAGGGTATGGGAAAGTACGGAGAAAGCTATTCAGGACTAGAAAAACGACCGGTTTGATCAGATGTGGCTGAAATTGGATGTCGAAGAGTTTACATTTTCCCTTGTAAAGATGCAGTACGAGTTGAAGCTTGGCTTTACTCTGAGTCAATTGAGTATCAATGAATGCATTAAAATCAAATAACCAATACTTGTGAATGAACCTGGACACAAATTGGTTATGATAGATATCGACGTATTCGATCTGTATTCGCCAAACCTTTAGGACTCAGAAATCATAGTGAAAGTTGAGCTATGCAAAATCTACCTTATGTTCGATCCGGTGACGATTAATAACATATTCAAGTTCTTTAGAAACACAAAATCCTATATGATTTCTGATATAGAAAGCCTCAACGTCAAGCTTATGGATGAGAGCGAGTAACTAATAGATTAAGTGATACAGAAGAATGTAGTCCTAGGTGGACAAATTGTCAAATAATAATCTGTGCACATCATTGAGACTTGCAAAACTGTGAATCTTATCTTAGTTAAAGTTATTGTCAAGGCTGAGGGACTCACATTGATCGCTGTTCATAACTTGTATCACACTCCCGTATTCGAACTGAGCGTGGGGTCAGCTGAGTTCAAGCATCTAATGTTTTATGATCATGATGTTATAAGGGGAGATTTTTCGAATGCAAGGGTGTATGATCTCACATCTTATCCTCTAACTATCGACCCAAGCATTCAATAAAAAGCTTGTTTAAGTGATTTCTTTGAATTAGTGGACTTCGAAGGCATGCCTATAAATGTCGATATCAAAAAGTAAGAGGTCATTGGGATAAGAGATGAGCAGGGAGTTAACAAAAGGAATGGGATTAGTTTCGAGAGCATATTATACGATGAAAAGTGTCCTATGTGTAAACCAGGTAAGACATCAAGTCTCTCGCTTGATATTGAGACTGTTAAAATAATATACTTCTTCGAGATGAGCTTCCGTATTATCGACTACTTTTTCGATAAGTTCCTTTGGGCCATCACTGAATCAGATCCTTACGTCAAAATTGACGAACAAGGAATGAAAATTTATGATCAAATCAAGATTGAATAAATGTCGTTAGACTAAATCCACTCAATCGATATGAAACAAGAAAAGAGTACCATGGATATTAGCGTTAAGATCAAGCAGCCGTATGTTTTGATCAAAGATAGACCTTACTTGGACAGAACTCTCGAAGTTGATCTTGGTGAATTAACTATCCAATTTGATGAAAGAGAAATCAAAGGTCGCTTCAAAATGGCTCCCGAAAAGCCTCTGATCTAATCACTCTTTATAATCGATTGCAAAGATGTAAGCATCAAGTATAGTGAGGATTAATTCCTGGTTGCAGCACCATTTGATTTGAAAGTTGTATTCAGCAATTTGGTTCGAACTGACCTACTTCATATGATTGACTCGACTCAGCTTGATAAGTCCTACGAAATCACTATTGAATTTGATCCTCAATTGAATCTGAGGTTGAGAGAAGACATTTATACCTTTTTGCTAAGATGTATAGACTTGAACTTTGCATACAGTGACAACTTTGATGATAAATTCTAATTCGCTGTCGAGCAAGAGTACTTCAGAAGCTCCAACTACATTGTGAAGTCGAAGACAACCATACGGACCTAATACCTAGCATTGAGCCTCTTCACTAAGGAAGGAGACAAGCTGACAGAAATCGGGGCAAAAAATACCAATATAGTCATCGATTATTTCCTGAACAAAAGGCACAACTACATCATTACTGCTGAAGAAATTAGCAGCTTCTTCGTGCATTAGAATTATCAGAATCTGATATTATTCGGAAATAAAAGCCAAATTCACGCTGTAGACAACCTTGATGAAATCAAGCAATGCATATGTGATCAGTACTTTGTGGTACCATCTCAAATCCTTGTCAAGATTGAGATGCATCCAGATGGAAACAAAAATTTTTAGATTGAGCTGGGAGGCATCAAGTTGTTTGTGTACCCTTACTTCTACTTTATGATCAATCACTTCTTCACGGAGAGTATTCCCACTTACGATATGAACTCAGTTGATAAGCCCAACGAATACAGCGAAGACTTTGAATAATCACCAGAGATGAATATGACTTTCATTCTTACAGACTCATTGATTTGCTTTGCTAACTCAAAATAGCTGGGAAGGGAGGGCGCGGCTCATGGTATAGCTTGCCAAGCTAACGTTGAATATAAGTTCAAAAGAGAGAAAATCAAGAGTGTCAAGGCCAAGCTATTTGAAAAGGTGGCGCCCAATATGCAATAAAATAATGGATAAGATGAGCAACTCCCCTTTTCTTGGATGGCCCTGATCATGAAGGATCTCAGTCCTTATATTTGTGACTTATCTCTCTTGCAAGTTAAGGAATTCAATAAGATTCAGAAGCGCTAACTCATTAATCCCTTCAACCTAATGTTCCATTTCGGCCGCTTCATGAAATACCGTGTCAAGGAGAGAAAAATTTTCATCTACGAGAGGAGTGAGACCAAGAAGGATAAGATGCAAATGAAGATATCATTCAAAGACATCTAGTTGATAAGGAAGCTTATGGATTAAATGCAAGAGAGCTATGCTAAGTTCTCATCATTTTTGAAGGCATACATGATTCAAAAAAAGGATGGGAAAGCACTAGTGAGATAAGATGATATATTCTTGAGAAACACCGTTAACATATCGGGTAGCTTCATTCAAAAGACCTAAAATGCCATGAAGATGATCCGTACAATGCAACTATCTGGAGGTGCCGCAGGTAACACCCAAGATAGCTCTGGGAAAAACTCTAACAATAATGTCTCCCAGGCTAGTTAGATTATGAAGCAAAACGTCTAGAATCTCTAATAAGACTATTCTTTAATGAATAATAATTAGAGAAGAGATGCATTCATGAACCAAATCATCGACTACGACAAAGAGTGCGAGATAAGCAGCACAAAGGTCTAGTCTGAGGGCATCTCTATAGTAATCATCAACGATTCAAACAATGTGTTCTATCCAGTGGTTACTGTCTCGCTTCAGAAGTTTAGTTACAAGTGCACAGAGGAGTTTGGACTTGAAAGTGGCCAGGGGTCCCTTAAGATGATGCTCAGCTACTACAATGCGGTACTGAGTGAGTGGGAACCGTTTCTCGAGAAGACATAGATCGAATATATATTCAAAGACTATAAGGGCCAGACCTTTAACCTGATCTCGTGCAAAAACAACCTGAACATCAATTTCACCTCACAGCTTCTCTAGATACTGTATAGGTCCCAAACAGAGCTGATGAATTTGATGAATTCAATCGGCACAAAAGAACAACCTGAAGAAGATAAAAAGCTTGAATTGAATCAAGCCATTCAAAGGTAGCAGAGAGGTGTGAAGGAATATTCTTTGATGAAAATGAGCGTGTAGGAGGAAGAAAATAATCTTGTGGATCGATCCACTGGATCACAAGACATTGAATACAAAGTAACACCTTATACCATCATCAACTACTCCTCACGCACCATTACAGTCCGCAGAGTTTATCAGCCCAATGACAACAAAATCAAGGAGTATCAAATCTTACCTGGGAAGAAAGCTGACTATGAAGTCGACTACGAAGAGGAAGTCAAGCATTTAAGCAAGCACATGAACGAGGACGTAGTCAGGAAGTAGGACTTTCTCAATGTGATGTTCGATCAAAAGGGCTGCTTAGCAATCAAAGGTAAGATTCAGAGACACGGTTTCGCTAACAAAATGTAGATATTAATCTTAGAAATCCTAACTTCTACATTCATCAGCTGCATGACAAACATTCAATGGACTTCGTGGTTTATGGAGTTAAGGTCGAGGATATGAGAAAGATCTTGATCATTAGATCTCGCTTTGTCTTCAACAACCTGACTGATGTGATGTACAAAGTTCGATTCATAGATTCAGACAAGAAACTGATAATAAAAACAGTGATTCTACAGCCAGGTGATACTTACCCAATCGATATTTCTGAGCTCGATTTAAAGTGTTAGCTGAGCAACGATAGCATTGGAGATGACTGGTCGAGCTTGGTGAGAGTTCGCACCATTGCAGAAAAGATGCAAAAGAATGCCACGGTAACTTTAAAAACATTAATAAATGTTTGTTTAGGCTTACTTGTATCACGGAAATCAGTTCACGATCATCAGGAAGGAGAAGTCGGAGCATGCAAGCTGTTTCAATATCAATTTCAAAACTCCAGTGATCATCAAAAATGCCCTCCCATGCAACCTCAATATAAGAACCGATATCATAGTGGGCAAAATATTGCAGGAAATTCCTGGATCTAAACCAAAGGAAATATACGATTATGAAAAGAGAGATTTCTTAGTGGAAAGAGGTCGCCAAATAAAGTTGCATAACTTCAACCTGGAGTCGATCGTTGAATTCATGTTCAATTTTGATACCGATGTATCTCACGTCTCTGATGAAAATGACCTTGATGTAACAAGGTAGAGTCTTAGCTTAAGATAATCTGAGGTAATTTAATCCAAAGGCATGTTTTAATGGACAAAATTTCAAGCCACGAATGCTGAATTCAAAATTGAGAAGTAGTTTACAGTAAGAGACTCCAACAATCAGAATTGTGCGCCTTTAACAGTTTTTGCAAGCATGAGAAAATGTTAGGAGGCCGGGCTCCACATTACGTTCTATGTTAAAAATGTGATAATCAACAACACTGATTAAAGACTGCAGTTCCTCTATGTATATAATAATTAATGGTGTTAAGCAGCAGGGTAACTCAAGTCCTATGATAACTCCATCATCATGCTCCCTGATGTAAAAAATAATAATCATAATGATAATATTAGATTTCAAAAATAATGGTTGGTCTTGAAGATGAGGGCAAAGAGAAGATCTACTCTAACCCTTTCACCATTGATGTCGCGGGAGGCATTAACACCATCAAAATTCAAAGCAAAAATTAGATGGCTTTAAGAGATTTTACGGTCAAGACTGAGTATTCCAGAGCTTGTAAGTCTATGAGAGGTTTTAAAATAATTCAGGTGAAATAAATGAGATCTACTCTATGGTTAGTACCATCAGTCCTTGTTATGTGCTGCAAAACAAAACTAAAAAGACAATAATAATAAAGCAAGATGAGTGCGATGATAATTATCAGATATTGCTATCTGGGGCACGTCAACCATTTTTCTGGAAGGACAGTCGCAAACCACGCTTTGTTCGTATTATGTCAGTGGAACGTGAAGGTGCGGAATTCGACGATGACTCTCATGAATGGACCTGTAATATATAAAATCCTTAATTCTATGTAGTCCCTTTTTCACTGCATGAAATCGGTCGTGTTAGCATCATCAATAGACATAAGAGATCATTCACTAAGAGCAAGCATTTACTCATCGACAAATAGCTGCAAGAGGATAATTAAATTTTGTTCATCACCTTCCATGAAGAGACAGCCTAGTTCGCAACTTACAAGATCGAAAACAGGTCAAAGATTGTGAGCATTGAGTACCATTAAAAAGATTACCCTCACAATACTACGATTTTAAGTCCGTAGCAAAATCAGATATTTTCATGGACAAATCCGCAAAACTCAGATCAAAAAGTGACTTGCAAATTTTTCGGATAGTCTGCAAGCTCCCAAAAAGTTCAAATCGATCCACGTACTGCAAGGATCGACATCGAGCCTGACAATCTGGAGCTTAACACAAGATTCGAGCTACCTCCACACCTTTAACAGAGAAATGCAAGCAGGTTCTTGTACATATACAATATCACAAACGGTTTCTCCAAGATACTGGTATTTTCTGACATATCCTAGGCAGAGGAGCTGAGAAAGAAGGAGATAGCTATGAGTGAAGAACTCAAAGAGGGTGATGAGATCCCTGTCAAGACTCTACGCATCGAAGTCATGTCTATTGGAATATCTATGATTACTCAGACATATCAGTAGAGAAGGAAGGAGTTTGCTTTCTTGTATTTTGAGGATATCAAGTTCGTAGTCTTGGAAGCTGAGAGGAAAAGAGAGACACAGCTGAGAATAGGGTATTTCCAAATTGACAACAATGTGACCGCGAAGCCACTGTTTTAAGTTGTGATGTACCCGAAAGAATTGTACATGAAGAGAGAAAAGGCTAATGAGAAAAATGCGGAAGAAGGAGGTCAATAGGATGGTTTCAAAGAGTTCTTCAACATGCACACTACTCGTAAGATGGATGATCCTGAGGTGATGTTTATCGAAGAGATCGACTTCTTGGTACAAACATTAGTCCTGCAAGTGGATGATGAATTTATTGGATACATTTACCGCTTCACAGAAACTTTAGAAACACCTATCCTCAGTGTTCATGATGTTTTCAAGACAAAGTAGTCCCTATCTACTCAGTTATCTTTAGAGTCTAATGCTATTCTCTAGAATGAGTCTTTCGATTAACTCCTCCCCTAAAAGAACTTCAATCCAAAAATACAAAATAGTGTGATGATGCCCGATGAAGAGTTGAAGGAACAAAGCAGCTCTCATAAAGCGCTTCTCAACCAGATGATCTAAATGAATGAAGAAGTGCTTGAGTTCTAGAAGAAGTCAAGCGTGACGCAAGAGGAAAGGAAAAATATGACCAGTGCGGAAAAGGTAAGCAATAGCAGGGAAACTATGATAAATAGCAATTCCTACTCTCAACAAAGCAGCCAGTCATGGCTCAACTACGAGATACAAAACAAGGCTAAGAAGCTTTATATTAAATCCTACAAATCTAGCCCTATAGATATTGAACTGTCATATGTTACAATAATCAAAACAGAAAAAGATTAGTTTGAGTAAGCAAACAAGAAATTCAGCGTCAAAGAAAAAGTCAAAAATTACGGTCTTAACCTAGTCAACTTGGAGAGAGTTTCTATAAGAATCAACTCCTTGGCTTTAGTCAATATTTTTGGAACTTCAGATGAAATAATCTCTTAGCTGAATAATCATTACATGGGTCGTTTAAAGTAGAATATTTTGGGTGTTTTCGGTTAAACTTTTCTCGGCTCACCAGCCAATTTCATCAATCACTTAGGTACGGGTGTGCAGGACTTTTTCTACATGCCTATTAGCGGAATTATTTAGGGACCCTTAGAAGGTGGTAAAGGAATCTTGAAGGGTACCACAAGTTTGCTTTAAAATACAGTGCAGGGTACTATGGGGTCAGCCTCCAAAGTTTTCTCACAAGTATCAAAAGGACTTTTGCTCATCACTAGTGATGGCGATTTTATCAACAAAAGGGAAAAGAATGCAATCCAAGATAGACCAAGCAACGTCGTGGAAGGGGTGGGATATGGACTTAAATCAATTTTCAAAGGTGTCAAGTCTGGCATCACTGGAGTAGTCAACTAACCCCTCCAAGGAGCTTAAAACGATGGAGTCAAGGGCTTCATGAAGGGAATGTACAAGGGCTTGAGTGGGTTAGTAGTGAAGCCGGTGAGTGGAACACTTGATTTTGTCTCCAAAACTACTGAAGGAATCAAGAATAATGTTTCCTCGAAAGAAAAGAAGGTAAAACGCATTAGAATGATCAGGCCATTCTACGGTCACATGCAACTAATCAAAGGTTATAACTAATTGCATGCCGAGATCGTCTATAATATGATTAAGATTGACAAGGGGAAGTATGCTAAATTGAACTTCCTTGATGCAATCCTTTACAATGAGGCTGGAGAACGCCGTCAAAAGGTCATTATACTTACCGAAGAATATTTTATTGTAAGTTACTACCACATGAGCCGCCATATTAAATATAATATATATAGGTCATGGACCCCGCTCATAAAGACATATAGACGATGATCTAGAGCAAGAATGTAATGACAGCTATCATAAGGAACCTCGTTATTGACGTTCACGTGGTTGATGTATGCTCGATTTAGCTTATTCATTTTTATAGTAAAACCAAGATCTTAAAGTTGGGTACAGGATGATCCTACAAAATGAAAATGAGGTCCAGAGAAATTTCAAAATTATGCAAAACTACATTTACCATATCAGGACAGAGATTATAGCCAAGAATCCAAACCAAGCCTGATTATTTGCATTTCAATATAATTCAAACTTATGCATGTTCTCTTCATAAGGGGTTTTGGGGTTTTGGGG
>VFQS010003555.1_pt1 | contig 11823 bp, 10 predicted proteins | sample 3512361 | NCBI WGS metagenome assembly VFQS01 (sample SAMN10412375, study PRJNA504923) | tailings metagenome | isolation source: Relicate 1 Philex TSF3 active mining | place: Philippines | reverse complement strand
CGGCACGGCATGCGCTTGATGCCGTTGATGAAGTTGCTCTGCAGATACGCAGGCTCACCGGTGATGCGCAGGTAGGGGAGCCGACGGCGAATCTCGTCGAACATCACGGCGATCTCGCGCCGCGCGAGGTTGGCCCCGAGGCAGAAGTGCGGGCCGCCCGCCCCGAAACCGATTTGCGCCGGCTGGATCTGGCGGGTCACGTCGAAGCTGTACGGATCATCGAACAAGTCCTCGTCGCGGTTGCCCGAGTTGTACCACATCACGACCTTGGTGCCCTTGGGCATCTTGATGCCGCGCAACTCGGTGTCTTGCGTCGCGGTCCGACGGAAGTGGATGACGGGCGAGGCCCAACGCACGATTTCCTCCACCGCGGTGCGGGTGTGCTTCTCGAAGTCGCCGAACCAGATGCGTTGCTGGTCGGGCCGGCGCGTCAACTCGAGCATGCCGTGGCTGATGGCGTTGCGCGTCGTCTCGTTGCCGGCGACGACGAGCAAGATGAAAAAGCTGCCGAACTCCTGGCTCGTCATGCGCTGGCCATCGACCTCCGCGTGCATCATCACTGAAGTCAAGTCGTCGGTCGGTTTCTTCAGGCGGGCTTCGCCGAGCGCCTGGGCGTAGGCGAAGATCTCGAGAGCGTTCTTCATCAGATTCTCGAGCGTGCCGCCGAAGTCGGGGTCACCGGCACCGAGAATCACGTTCGTCCAGTCGAGAATCTGCTTGGCGTCGCTGCGCGGAATGCCCATCATGTCGCAGATGATCTCGAGCGGGAACGGTGCGGCAAGTTTCTCCACGAAGTCGAACTCGTCGTCGCTGTGCTGCTCGAGCACCTCGTCGACGAGCGTCTTCGCCTTCTCTTTCACGTATTCCTCGACGCGCGAGATTTCTTTCGGAGTGAAGCCGCGCGACACGATCGACCGCAGACGGAAGTGCTTGGGGTCGTCCATGTTGATCATCGACCCGAAGAACTCGTTGAGTTCGGGGGTGAGCGTCGTGATGTTCGAACCTTGGCCGCTGCACCACAGCTCGGGGTTGCGGCTCACCGCCCAGATGTCCTCGTGCTTGGTGAGCGCGTAAAAGCCCGGCCCGACGGGGAAGTTGATGAGCGTCATCTCCTCGAAGAACTTGATCGGGGCCTCGCGACGCAGCGACCAGAACGCCGATTCGCGGTGCTCGCGTGGCGCGAGCCAGAACAGCGGGTCGGAGATGTTGATTGTGTTGACGTCCAATGGGGTCAACTGCATGACCGAATGGTACCGTGGCGTCTCACTATGACTGAAGCCGTTATCGTCGCCACCGCCCGCAGCCCGATTGGGCGAGCCAACAAAGGGTCGCTCGTCGACCTCCGCCCCGACGACATGAGCGCGCAGATCGTGCGCGCCTTGCTCGCCAAGGTGCCGAAAGTGCAGCCCGACGACATCGAAGACCTCATCATGGGTTGCGGCCAGCCCGCCGGCGAAGGCGGCTTTAACATCGCCCGCGTCGTCGCCGTGCTCGCCGGCCTCGACAACGTCCCAGGTGTCACGGTCAACCGTTACTGCTCCTCAAGCTTGCAGACCATCCGCATGGCCGCGCACGCGATCAAGGCGGGCGAGGGCGACTGCTTCATCGCGGCCGGTGTCGAGACCGTGAGCCGTTATGCCAGCGGCGCGAGTGACACTGCGCCGAATCCGATTTTCAAGACACCCGGCGAGCGCACCAAAGCGCGCGCCGCAGGCGGCCAACCAAAGTGGACGCCGCCACTCGGCATCTCCGACATGTACATCGCGATGGGCCAGACCGCCGAGAACGTTCGCGAAACCGAGAACGTGTCACGGCAAGAGATGGATGAATTCGCCGCTCGTTCTCAGCAGCGCGCGTGCGAGAACGTCGCCAACGGATTTTTCGAGCGCGAAATCACGCCGCTCACGCTGCCCGACGGTCGTGTGATCGCAAAAGACGACGGCCCGCGCGCGGGCACCACAGTCGAGGCGCTCTCTGGTCTGAAGCCCGCGTTCCGCCCCGACGGCCAGATCACCGCAGGCAACGCCTGCCCGCTGAACGACGGCGCGGCCGCCGTGCTTGTCATGAGCGACACGAAGGCCAAGAAACTTGGCCTCACTCCGCTCGCTCGCATCGTCGCGTCGGGCGTGTCGGGCCTCAACCCTGAAATCATGGGACTCGGTCCGATCGAAGCGTCGCGTCAAGCGTTGAAGCGCGCCGGCATGACGATCGACCAAATCGACTTGGTCGAAATCAACGAGGCGTTCGCCGCACAGGTGATTCCGTCGGCCAAGCACCTCGGCATCCCGATGGACAAGCTCAACGTGCACGGCGGCGCCATCGCGCTCGGCCACCCGTTCGGCATGACCGGGGCGCGCATCATGACCACGCTCATCAACGGCCTCCAGCACCGCGACAAGCGGTTCGGCCTCGAGACGATGTGCGTCGGCGGCGGCCAAGGCATGGCGATGATCGTGGAGCGCCTGAGCTAGGGACGCATAGCCTCGGACTCGATCGTAAATGGAACATCAGCCGCGGAATCTGAAGACAGAGGTCTACGCGAGTTTCAAAGACCGGAATCGGGAAGCCGCGAGTTGGGACGAGGATTCGGTACTGAAATCCTTGGTGGTCGCGAGCCAGCCCCTTATCGTCGATGTCGGCGCTTACACGGGTACGTCTGCCGTGCGATTCCGAAGACTGTTCCCAGGTGCTCGCCTCGTGTGTTTTGAGCCAAACCCTGCCGCGCATTCGGAACTGCTCATCACTAAGTCGGCACTCGCGGGTGACATCACAGTCTTTGAAAAGGCAGTCAGCGACAACGACGGCAACGCAACTTTTTTCGTACAAGGAGTCAACCCCGGGTTGTCGGGTCTGAGCAAGCGAAGCCTTGACTCGAAGGATTCGATTGCCTTAGTGAATGATGCCCCAAGAACCCGAGAACAGATTAATGTTCACCAGTTCACCGTCGAGACCGTCAAGCTTGATTCGGTCGATTTACTTCGCGACCAGCACGTCGATCTCTTGAAAGTAGATGTTCAGAGCATGGAGTCGCAAGTCCTCGCCGGAGCGACGGAGTTGCTGAGACGTACCGCGGTGTTGTTGGTCGAGGTTTCGTTCTATGACATGTATGAAAACAGAAGTTCCTTCCAGGCAATAGAGGAATTCACCGCGCCAAGTGGACTTGCACTCTGGGCTATCACCGACCATTCGCGCAATCCCATGAACGGCAGGACTGATTGGGTCAATGCTGTCTACTCGAGAGTGAGAGTCTGAAGACAGGCACGCTTTCGCGCAACGCGTCGCGCTAAGGCGACGCCTAAGCGACACATGAGCGACACATGAGCGACACATCAGCGACGCAGTTCGTCGAGCACTGCCGTCGAGAACTCCGGCCAGTGGGCGAGTGCCCACTCGTCGAACTCGCGGCTGGTGAGCACCGCGCACGCCACATCGGCCAGCGGATCGACCCACACGAAAGTGCCGCTGCCACCGAAGTGTCCGTACGTGGCGGCGGAGTTGCTGGGCGATGTCCAGTGCGGCGACTTTCCGCCGACAATCTCGGGCCCGAGCCCCCACGGGCACGGATCGAATCGTCCGACACCCGGCACCACGCCCTCCAACTCGCCGAACTGCGGCGTCACCGCGTCGACGAACGTGTCGCGCGAAATGAGCCGCGGCCGGCGCAACTCTGCGAGAAACAGCGACAGGTTCACGATGTCAAGCCGTGCATCCTTCGCCGCACTGCCCGACTGTGGCGACGCCACGATGCCGAGCGGCTCGAACACGGCGCCGTCGACATACTCCCAGAAGTCCATCTCGCTTTGCGCCGCGAGGTGCGATGCGACCATCTCGTATCCGGTGTTGGAGTAGATGCGTCGCGCGCCGACGGCCCCGACCGGTGCTTCGCCCTCGAAGGGGAATCCACCCGCGTGCGACAGCAAGTGGCGCAACGTGCAACCCTCGCGCCCAACTTCGTCGTCGAGCGACACCGTGCCTTCTTCGCACGCCACCAGCACCGCCCACGCGGTGATCACTTTGGTCACCGACGCCAGGCGGAACTCGCGGGTTTCGTCGCCGTGCAGATGAATCTCACCGCTGCGGTCGATCACCGCGATAGCGGCCGCGTCGACAGGCCACGAATCAACGAGATCGAATGCGCGCACCGTGGCGACGCTAGTTGGCGGTCAGTCGGCGGCGTTCGCTAGTTGCCGGCACCTGTTACTTGCCGGCGCGCACGAGGTCGGCGACCTGAAAGGCGAGGTCGATCGACTGTCGCGCGTTCAGGCGCGGGTCGCAGACCGTCTCGTAGCGCACGTCGAGGTCATCCTGCGACACCGCTTCGACGCCGCCCAGGCATTCGGTCACGTTCTCGCCGGTCAGTTCGATGTGGATGCCGCCCGGCCACGTGCCTTCGGCCCGGTGCGCTGCCACGAAACCGACAATCTCGCGCAAGATGTCGTCGAAGTGGCGCGTCTTTCTTCCGTTCGGCGCCGAGAACGTGTTGGCGTGCATCGGGTCGCACGCCCACACGACCGGATGGCCGGCGTCGCGCACGGCGCGCAACAGCGGCCGCAGAGAATCCTGCGCGTTGTCCGCACCCATGCGCGCAATCAGCGTGAGTCGCCCAGGCACGCGATTCGGGTTGAGCAACTCGCACAGCGACAACACATAGTCAGGCGTCGTGCTCGGGCCGATCTTCACGCCGATCGGGTTGCCGACGCCGCGCAAGAACTCCACGTGTGCGCCGTCGAGTTGTCGAGTGCGTTCACCGATCCACAACATGTGCGCGGAGCAGTCGTACCACTGGCCAGTGAGTGAATCTTGGCGGGTGAGCGCCTCTTCGTATCCGAGGATGAGCGCTTCGTGCGAGGTGTACACGTCGACTTCGTGCAGCGCGCTGTGGGTCTCGGTGTCGACTCCGCAAGCGCGCATGAACGCGAGCGCCCTCTCGATCTCGGCCGCCATCTGCTCGTAGCGCTGGCCTTCGGCACTAGTCGCGACGAACTCCTGGTTCCACGCGTGCACGCGACTCAGGTCGGCGAAACCACCCTTGGTGAACGCGCGCAGCAAGTTCAGCGTGCTCGCCGACTGGTGGTAGGCCTGCACGAGCCGCGCCGGATCGGGCGTGCGTGCCTCTTCGTGGGCGGCCGGGTCGTTGACCATGTGCCCGCGGAACGACGGCAACTCGCGCGAGCCGATCTTCTCGGTCGCCGATGAACGAGGCTTGGCGAACTGGCCGGCGATGCGACCGATCTTGACGACCGGCACGCCCGTCGAATAGGTGAGCACCACCGCCATCTGCAGAATCACGCGCAACTTCTCGCGGATGTTCACCGCAGTGAATTCCTCGAAACTTTCCGCGCAGTCGCCGGCCTGCAGGAGGAAGGCGTTCCCGCTCGCCACCTGACCGAGCGATGCGAGCAACGTGCGCGCCTCGCCGGCGAACACGAGCGGGGGATATGACTCGATTTGTTTCAGCGCGCGATCAAGTGCGGCGGCGTCAGGCCACTCCGGCTGTTGCGCGGCAGGCAGGGCCTGCCAGGTGGTCTTCGTCCAGTTCTTCGGCATGGCGTGACTTTCAGGCTACGGAAGCCTGCGCAGCGCGCGACGCGAGTGCGTAAGGACGAGCTTCAGACCGTGAGGTAGTCGGGTGCGTCTTCCTGCAACGACTCGACGGCACGGCTGACGAGACGGCGGGCGGCTTCGGCGGTGACACCGAGGTCGATGCCGACTTCGCGGAAGCTCTTCTTTTCGCCACCAAAGAGACCGAAGCGGGCCTCGACGGCATAGCGAGCGCGCGGCTCGAGCGTGTCGAGCAACTTGTTCAGCATGTCGTCCGAAGCACGGGACATTAGTGCCTCTTCGGGGCTCATGTCGTGGTTGGGCACGAGGTCACCGAGCGTCGCGTCGCCGTCGTCACCGATCGGCTTGTCGAGCGACACCGGCGTGGTGAGGCGGTGCAACTCGGCGTTCTCGGCCGAGAGCCCTTCGGCATCGCCCGAACCCTGGCGCAGCGCGGCGCGCAGATTTGCCGAACGGTCGCCGGGGATGCGGATGAGGCTCGCCTTCTGGTCGAGCGCGCGGCCGATGGCCTGGCGAATCCAGAACGTGGCGTAGGTCGAGAACTTGAAGCCGCGGCGCCAGTCGAACTTGTCGACGGCATGCTCGAGACCGAGATTGCCTTCCTGGATGAGGTCGAGCAGGTCCATGCCCTGGGGCAGCGGATAACGGCGGGCGATCGACACGACGAGTCGTAGGTTCGCGCGGATGAAACGATCCTTGGCGCGCTTGGCGTCGCGGAGGTCTTTGCGCAACGCCGCCGAGCGTTGGCCCTTTTTCATCTTGGCTTCGGCAGCGCGCCCGGCCTCGATGGCCTTGGACAGCGTGCGCTCATCTTCGGCGGTGAGCAGAGGAACCTTGCCGATGTCGTTGAGGTACAGACCGATGGAGTCAGACATTGTGAATACTTTCTGTTGGGGAGACGCCGCACGACACCCACGAGGGGTGATGAGTGGCGCCGGGGGTTGTGGGGGGATTTCGGGGGTATTCGGGGAAATGCGAAGTTACAGGAATGTCACGCACGATGTCAAGAGGAATGTTGCAATTTTCACCCGAAGCCCGATAGAAGCGCCTGCCACCGGGCTCAAGCCCAATATCCATGCGGAATGCGCGACGAGCCCGCCGGTGTTCGAAGCGGCCGAACAGGCCCAAACTTCTAGGATTCTCGCTGTGCCGCAACGACTCGGGGTGTTCGGCGGCACCTTCGACCCGCCGCACCGCGGGCACCTGGCGGTCGCGGAGGCGGCCCGAGACGTGCTGGGCTGCGACCGAGTGCTGCTCGTGGTCGCCAACGACCCGTGGAAAAAGTCGCCCCAACGCGAGGTGACGCCCGCCGCCGATCGTCTCGCGCTCGTGCAGGCGATGCTGCGCGACGCCGACCCGGCGCGCAGCGCGGCGCTCGAGGCCTGCGACATGGAGGTTCGTCGCGGCGGCCCGAGCTACACCGTCACGACGCTGCGCGAGTTGCGCGCCGCGCACCCCGACGCAGAACTTCTCCTCGTGATCGGTCGCGATCTCGTCGACCAGTTCCCGTCGTGGCACGAGTCAGCGCAGATCGAGCGTCTCGCGACCATTGTGGTAGTCGACCGCCCCGGCTTCGTCGCCGACTTGCGACGCGGATGGAAGACGTTGCAAGTGCCGGCCGTCGACGTGAGCAGCACCGAGCTGCGCGCCGCGTTGCAGTCGGGTGATGAAAACTCGAAGTTCCTGACCCCGAGCGTCGCTGAGGAAATCCGCGCCCGCGGTCTGTACGGAGTGGTGACCGCCTCGTGACCACTTTTCGCGCCAAGCGAGTGCGCGCTCTGCGTATCGCCATCGCATCCGGTGTTGCCGCCGCACTCATCTTGCCGATCGGTGTCGCAATGGCGTGGAACCAACTGCTCGACTCGCGCTCATCGACGAGCGTTGCCGCAGACCTGATCACGATTCCTGACACACCGGCGGCGTTGGTCGCGGCACTCGGCGAGGGCGGACAGTTGAGCCATCTGTTCGTTGCCACCCTCGACGCGAGCGGCGTGGGCGGCACCATCGTGCTCTTGCCGATCGGTGCTGCCACAGAGACGGCGGCAGCTGAAACCGATGACGCGGGCGACACCACCGACCCACAAGTGCCCCAGCGACTCGCTGACGTTTACGCCACCGACGGCCTCGGCGGTCTCGCCAACGAAGTGCAGGGGTTACTCGACGTCTCGTTCGTCGCGGTGGGCGCGCTCGGACGCGCCGAGCTCGTCGGCATCTTGTCGCCGCTGGGTGGTGTCGACGTGCTGCTCGACCGCGACGTGGTCACCGTCGCCGTCGACGGTACTCTGACCAAGCTCGCGACCGCCGGCGAGTCGTCGTACACCGTCGATCGCGTGGTCGACATCCTCCTTGCGCGGCGAGCCAACGAGAAAGAGTCCGTGCGTTTCGCGCGACACCGCGAAGTGTGGAACGGCATCGTGAAGCGCGTCGGTGCCGGGCTCGACATCGCGCCCGAAGTCGACACCACGCCTGCAGGTCTGGTTGATGCGACGAACTTCATGCGCCGCGTGCTCGGCGGCGCGGTGCAGGTGTGGCAGCTTTCGGCCTCGCCCGTGCTCGATAAGACGCTCAACCCCAAGCGCCTCGACATGTATTCACTCGACCGCCCCGAAGTGGTGATGGTGTTCGCGTCGATCGCACCGAGCGCGCTGTCGGGCGCCGACCTTCCGGTCGCGGTGCTACTCGACAGCCCGTTCAATGACCCGGTCGTGAGTCGCGCGGCCGTGGCGGCCCTGCTCGAGGCCGGCATCGGCGTGGGGGCGATGCGCGAGATTTCCGCGCGTGAATCCAAGTCGACCGTGATTGAGGCCGACGGCGACGCTGCCGAAGCGCTCGCCGCGTTGCTCGACGGCTCGCTCGGCCCCGTCGAGACCAAGGAGTGGCCGGCCAAGGTCGTCGGGCTCGACGCCGCCATCACGCTCGGCGCCGACTTCGTAGCCTCAGTGCGCAACAAATGACGCCAACCTTCAGCTCGGCCAATTCGTGACCGCAACCATCGACGCTGACACGCTGTCGGTCGCCCGCAGCGCCGCACGGGCCGCCGACGACAAACAGGGCAGCGACATCCGTGTGATCGACGTGTCGTCGGTGCTGCCGATCGTCGGGCTCTTCGTCGTGACCAGCGCAGGCAACCCGCGGCTCGTGCGCACCATCGCAGGCGAAGTGGAAGATCGCATCCGTCTCGAGCATCGACGCTCGCCCGTGCGCACCGAGGGAATCTCGGAGTCGCAGTGGGTGTTGCTCGACTACGGCGATGTCGTGGTGCATGTGTTCGCCGAAGAAACTCGGCGCTACTACGAGATCGAGCGGCTGTATCGCGACCGACCGTCGGTGGACTGGCGCGCGTGACGCGCGCCGAGTGGTCGCCCGCGCTCGCTTTCCGATAGGTTGGCGTGGCGATTTCGGGGCTGTAGCTCAGTTGGTAGAGCGCCTCCATGGCATGGAGGAGGCCAGGGGTTCAATTCCCCTCAGCTCCACGAGAGAACCGCAGCGTAAACGTTGCGCCGCCTCCAGCGGTGTCCGAAACATCGACCGTCGCATCGTGATCGCGGGCGAATTGTTCGACGATCGAGAGCCCGAGTCCAGATCCCGGCATCGCGCGGGTGGCCGCCGATCGGTAGAAGCGGGTGAAGACGTGCGGCTTTTCCTCGTCGGCGATTCCCAGACCGTGGTCGACCACCGACACCGCGCCACCGGCTACGACGACTTCGATTGCGGTGTCCGTCGGCGAAAACTTCACCGCATTGTCAAGCAAGTTGCCGAGAGCACGTTCGAATTGGGAGAGTCGCAGAGACAGCACTGAAGTTGCGCTCGCCGTACCGGACTCGTCGGCGCCGGTGATCGCGATGTTGCGACCCGAACGACGTCGCACGCGTTCTACGACCACCGCAACGGCATCGCCGAGCGAAATGTCGATCGGGTCTTCGGCCACGCGTTGGTCGGCGGCGAGTGTCGCCAGTTCGCTGCTGATGGCGGTCAGTGCGTCCACTTCGGACCGTATGTCGCCGAGTATTCGGCGGCGTTCTTCTTCGCCGATCTCGGGGCGCTCCAACAGCTCGGTGTTCACGCGCAGCGACGTGAGCGGAGTACGCAGTTCGTGACTCGCGTCTTGCACGAACTGCCGCTCGCGATCGAATGACGACTTGATGCGCCGAAGCATCAAGTTGAGGCTCTGGGCGAGCGAGCGAACCTCGGAGGCACCGCGTTCGGCGACGGGAGTATCGATCGATGCGCCGCCGGCGATGTCGTTGGCGGCCAGTGAGAGGTCGCGCAGCGGGGCAGTGACGACGCGTGCCATCCACCAACTCGCGAGTGCGGCGAAGGCAACCAGCACTGCGCCGACCGCGACCAGCCAGTTGCGAATGTCTGACATCGCCGAGCCGATCTCGCTCACATCGCGTGCGATGAGCAGTGCGCCACCACCCTCGATCGGCACCACATAGACGCGGTGCGCCGCGCCGCGAAGTTCGGTGTCGCGGAACGTCGGCTGTTCGCCTTGCGCGATCTCGCGGTCGCGGTCAGTGACCGGCACCTCTTCGCCGATCACCAGTACAACTTCTCCGTTCGGACCGATCACTTGACTCGACACATCGAATCGCGCGTCGAGGAGTGCATCGCCGAGAGGGTTCCGCACGCGCCGACCGCGCAGCGGACCGCCAGCCATGTCGTTGAGCCGCGCCGACACTGTGGCGACACGGTCGCGCAAGAAGTCGTCGACCTGCGTTCGAAGGCTGCGGTCGGCGACTCGGTAGATCGCGAACGATGTGGCCGCCACGAGCACGAGCACGAGCGACGCCATCACGAGCGACAAGCGGGTGCGCAAGCTCATTTCGACACCTGCATCACTTGGTCACCAGGCTGTATCCGACGCCGCGCACCGTGCGAATCAGGTCGCTCTCGCCCGGCGCGTTGATCTTGCGGCGCAAGTATCCCACGTAGACGTCGAGCGACTTCGAACTCGTCTCGAAGTTGTATCCCCAGACGTGCTCGTAGATGAAGTCGCGCGACACCACGATGTCGCATTGCTCGGCGAGCAGTTCGAGCAGATTGAACTCGGTCTTGGTGAGCTCGATGTTGCGTCCCGCGCGCGCCACGCTGCGGGTATCGCGGTCAATGGTGAGAGGCCCGGCCACCAGTCGTGTGTCGTTGGCGGTCGTAGAAGTGCGCCGCAGCAGTGCGCGAACTCGCGCCGACAGTTCTTTTGAGGCAAACGGCTTCACGAGATAGTCGTCGGCGCCGGCGTCGAGTCCGGCGACGCGGTCGTTCACCTCCACCTTTGCAGTCAGCAGCAAGATCGGCACTCTCAGGCCGGCTGCCCGCACTTCGCGACACACCGCAAAGCCGTCCATTCGCGGCATCATTACGTCCATCACCACAGCGTCAGGGGTGTCGCTGAGTATGGCGTCGAGTCCGGCGCGGCCGTCACGCGCCGTCGGCACGCGGTGACCGTCGAGCTCGAGCACGCGCACCACTGCGGAGAGCACGGTGGGGTCGTCCTCGACAACGAGCACGCGGGCGCCATGAGTTTTCACCGGGTGAACCGTACCGCTGACGCGGGCACGAAACCGTTGATTGGCGCGGTTCTGGCGGGTTCTTACCGAAGTCTTCGACACATCGGGCCATTTCTCACCTCGCTCTTACCTTGCTGCGTAACACTGCATTCGTCGCGCCACAAGGGTGCGGTATCAAAAGAAGGAGCAATATGTTCAGCAAGAAAGCCAAAGTGCTCATCAGCACGGCAGTGCTTACGGCGCTCGGCGTCGCATTCACTGGTGTCGCGTCAGCGCGAATCGGTGGCTCGGCGCGCACGATTCGGAACGCCGCAATCCAGAATTCTGCGGTCGACAACATGGTGTCGGCGCTTCGTCCGATGCACGACGGCGGCGAAGGTCGCGGCGGCAAGATGGGGGCGCATCTCGAGGCTGCGGCCACTGCGCTCGGCATGACTTCTGACGAGTTGAAGACTGCGCTCGCCGACGGTTCGTCGTTGGCTGACGTCGCTTCGTCGAAGAAGGTCGCGGTGCAGAAGGTGATCGACGCGATCGTTGCCGACGAGAAGGCGGAGATCGCTCAGGCGGTCACCGACGGCAAGTTGACCCAGGCGCAAGCCGACGCGTTGCAGGCCAAGGTGGTCGAGCACGTGACGGCGATCGTCAATGGTGAGCGTCCGGCTCCGCTGTTCGGACGCGGCGGCCATGGCGGACGCGGTGATCATGGCGGACGCGGCGGCCATGGCCACCACGGCGACCACGGCATGGGTGACGA
>VFQS010003554.1_pt1 | contig 11828 bp, 10 predicted proteins | sample 3512361 | NCBI WGS metagenome assembly VFQS01 (sample SAMN10412375, study PRJNA504923) | tailings metagenome | isolation source: Relicate 1 Philex TSF3 active mining | place: Philippines | reverse complement strand
GTTGAGGTGGCAATTTTCGTAATGTCTTCTTTTGAACCACTTCCACACGAATATCATTGGGAGCAAGTTTACCCTGAATTAGCAAGTGTTCACGAAGCTGATCATGGTGAAGATGATCACGGGCATGCTCATGAAGAAGAGAAATCTTTGTCTGAAGAAATTGCTACTACTGCTCAAACTGTATATGTAAAAAATGAAGGAATTACCCAACATTTAGATAAAATGCTAGAGGAAGCTAAAATTGATTCTGAATTGTTAGAAAGCTTAGCTTCTGGTATGAGATCTTTAGGTGAAAATGCTTCATCATTACAAGGTATTTCATCTGCTGTTGCTGCTACAGATAATTATGTATCAAGCCTTCAAACCGCTTCCGATAAAATAACTACATTGTCAGATGCTTATGAAAGAGCATCTTTAACATTGACTGGATTAACTTCAACTTCTCAGGAAGGTGAATCTTTCGGAGAGCAAATGCAAAAAGTATCTAGAAACTTAGCAGCTCTAAATAACGTATATGAACTTCAGTTGAAAGGTTCTTCAGCACATCTTGAAGCAACAGAAAAATTCCAAGGTCAAGTAACAGAGATGATGAAGAATTTATCTGATTCAGCTGAAGATACTAGATTATACAAAGAAAATATGTCCATGTTAACTAGAAACCTGAGTGATTTAAATCAAGTTTATGGAAACATGTTAAAAGCTATGACAATCTCAAGAGATTAATATTTGTTATAATAATATTTAAAATATTCAATCATGGGTGGTGGTAATGAAACTCCAAGGCAGAAGATGGTAGGTATGATGTACCTCGTACTTACAGCTCTTCTTGCTCTAAATGTATCGAAAGCTGTATTAGAAGCTTTCGTTGCAATAGAAGAAAATATTCAAGTTGCAAATGAAAATGAATTTGCAAGAGGTGAAGAGAAAAAAGGGCAATTAGAAGAAGTTGCCAAAAATGGGGATAATCCTCAGGTAAAAGAGAAGGCTAAAAATTTCATGAAAGAGGTAGATAAAATTGAAAAAATGACTGCCGAAATGATTGAGTTTTTTGATGGGTGTAAGTTTGAAATTATGGTTGCATGCCAAGAGTTAATAACTAAAGATGGTAAAAATGCTCCTGGTGTAACAGAACATGAAGGATTAATTACGAAACCATACGACAAATCTAAGACACCATGTAAACCTACGAGAATGAATCTTGCTCATTGTCAAGGTATGGATAAGTATGATGAGCCTATGTTTGTCATGGGGATAAGTGAAAGTGTTAAATCTCCTGCTAAAAAAGGAAAAGAATTGTGGGAGAAATACAATAAATTTAGAAATGATTTAACTGATTTAGTTGTCAAGAGTGCCTCAACACCTGAAAAACCTTATTCTGTTAAATGTAAAGACATTACTGAATTTAAGGATGTTGAAGATTTGAATAAGAAAGTTGACGCTATGTTCAAATCTGGAAAATTACCTACAGATGAATACGATGAAATCAAGAAAATTTATATGGCTCTTTGTAAAAATCAGTTCTATGAAGTTCACGATGAGAAAGGTGTTCACTGGGTTGGTAAAACATGGGATCATAACCCTCAAGTTGCTGGTTTAGCATCTCTTTCTGCACTTCAGAAAGAAATTTTAACAGCTCGTGCAGATGCTATTTCTTTAATTAGATCTAGAGTTGGTGGCGGAGATTATTCTTTCAATAAAGTAATGTCTTTAGCAACTGGTCCATTGATTGCTAACAGTGGTGATGAGGTTGAATTAAAAGTTTTGATGGCCGCATTTGACTCTGATAAGCAACCTGTTGTAACTGTAAGTGGAGGATCTGTTAAGGAAACAAAAGATGGTGCAGCTACAGTAGTAGCTAAAGTAAATGGTTCTGGTGAAATGAAATTATCTGGTACTGTTGCAATAGCTAAAAAAAGTGGTGAAATGAAGTCTGAAAACTGGGAACATACTATTAAAATTATGAAACCAGAAGGAACAGTTTCTCTTCCTGAAATGCAAGTTCTTTACGAGGCATTTCCAAATAAAGTTAGAGGTGTCGCATCTGGTTATGATCAAACAAATTTAACGGGAAGTGGTTGTAGCCTTACAAAATCAGGTGATATTTGGATTGCTAAACCAAATCCTGGTACAAAAAAATGTTCTATCTCAATCTCAGGAAAGAACTCTGTGACTAATAAAACTGCAAATTTGGGTACTTTTGATTTTAAGGTTAAGCCTTTACCTCCAGCGGCTATTTATTTAGTTAAAGTAGGTAACGGCGGAAGCGTACCTAAATCAGCTAAAGGTCTTTCAGCTGCTTTTCCACCTGAAATTGATTTAACCGGTGTTAACTTTACTATTTTAAGTTGGACTCTCGATTTTCTTGGAAAAACGATTGAAGGTACTGGTACTATTCTAAGTGATGAAGCTACCAAGCTTTTATCTCAAGGTAAAAAAGGCCAAATGGTGACTATTGGCTGTAAATACACGAATGGTTCTAAAGTTGCCTTTGGAGGTCTACAGGTAAGACTTCAATAGTAATATTTTTTAATTACTAAATTAAATTTCTTATGAAACGTTCACTTTTTAGCATGTTTATTCTTTTTTCTTTAGGAATATCTGCTCAAGAAATAAATGGTGGTCCAGTTAATACACCTTCTAATGGTGTTATTGATGGGATTTATGTTCAGGAACATATACCTACAAAGAGATTGATTCCTTACGAATTTGTACGTGAAGCTGATGTTATGTTTCAAAAACGTGTGTGGAGAACAATTGATCTAAGAGAGAAAATAAACCATCCTTTGTATTTTCCTCACGATGATTATTCTCCTTCAGGTGAATGGGTTAGACATACTAATAGATGGGCTTTATGGACTGTCTTAAAGCATCACATACTTAAAGGAGAAATCGTTATGTATGAAAATGTTAATCCAAATTATGTTATCGGTCAGCCTGATGGAGATCTTTTCAAATATCCAATTGATAAGCCTGCTCCTGGTAAAAATTTTACTACTGATCCAGTTTTTGCTAAAAATGCAATTTCTAAATTGGCGGGCATCAAAAAGAAGTATAAAGAAGATGGTATAACACCAGAAGTAAAATTAGATCCTGTAACTGGTGAAGAACTTACACAAATTAATCCAGCTACCGGTGCTCCTGAACCTATCCCTGCAGATCCTGATACAGTTTGGATTCGATCTAAAGATATAGTTGAGTATCGTTTAAAAGAAGATTGGTTTTTTGATAAAGAAAGATCTCAATTTGACTGTCGTATATTAGGTCTTGCACCAGTAGTGTATTATGATGATAAATCTAATTTTGTTTCTATCGATGATGCTGATAATGGAAAATTAATAACTAAAAAAGATATCTTATTTTGGTTATATTTCCCTCATATTCGTTTTGTATTGGTTAATTATAATGTATATAACCAAAAGAACGATGCTAATTGGATGAGTTTTGATGATTTATTTCAAAAGAGAATGTTTAGCAGTACTATCTATAAACAGTCTAATATTTTTGATAGATCATTAGATACATATAAATCTGGTGTTGAAGCTTTATATGAATCTCAACGCATTACAGAAGAACTTAGAAATTTTGAACATGATTTATGGCATTTCTAGTTTAAAATTTATTTTATAAAGAAAGACTGTGTATATTTGTACACAGTCTTTTTTTTATGGCACAAGATATTAAAGTAAAAATTATTGATAGAGAAGGTGTAGAACATTTATTAGACGCTCCTACTGATATGAATTTAAATATCATGGAATTGTGTAAGTCTTATGATCTCCCTGTTAAGGGTGAATGTGGTGGAATGGCTATGTGTGCAACCTGTCAATGTTATCTAGAGTCAGACACCATTCTTCCTGAACAGTCTGATGCTGAGTTAGATATGCTTGATCAAGCTTTTTTTGTAAAACCTAATTCTAGATTGGGCTGTCAAATTCAAATCGACAATTCTATAGACGGTATTACACTACGTTTAGCTCCTGAGATAGATTAATCAAATAATTCCTTGGGTATTTCACAAACTGGTATTGGAATCATTTTGTGCTTATTTTGTGTATTCAATTTTTTATAAATTGACAAGACTTCCTTTTTTCTGGGTGTAAGTTCTGTTTTTTCATTTTTATTTTGGAACTCCATTGCCCATTCAAGTTCATTATAATTTGCACCCATTTGGTTCTCATCGTTTCTTCCCTCTTCATCCCATAAACCATCGGTTGGTTCTGCTTCAAGTATTTCATTCAATACTCCTAATTCTTTTGATAAAGTTTTAACTTGTGTTTTTGTAAGGTCTGCAATAGGGCTTATATCTACTCCTCCATCACCATACTTTGTGAAAAATCCAACACCAAAATCTTCAATTTTGTTACCTGTACCAGCTACTAATAATGAGTTTGCTTGGCCTACAGCATACAAGGTCATCATGCGTAATCTAGAACGACTATTTGCCATGGCTAGTTTATTTTCAAATGTATCTTTTGGGATTGTTTTCTCAAATGTCTCAAATGTTGTAGTAAGATCGATATCAATAGCTGTAACGTTTGTATATTTTTCTGTTAAAAATTTGATATGATTTAATGCTCTATTATATTCATCTTTTTTTTGTCTAATAGGCATAGACATTAGAATTACTTTAAGTCCAGTAAGAGCACACAGAGTTGAAGTTAAAGCGGAGTCAATACCACCAGAGATGCCAATTATAAAACCTTTTTGATTCGATTGTTTACAATAATCTTCTAACCAATATTGTATATGTTTTATTATTTTATCTTTTTTCATAATTAAAATAGAAATGCAATTTTCAACGCAATCTGATTTTTGGTACTTTTAATTGTCTGATAATTTGGGGTGTTTGTGTTTTCAATTGTATATAAAGTTTTATTTTTATCAATATCACCTATGTAAGCATCTTTTCTATACATATTTGATATTCCATAATAGTAAGCTAGCTCTAAAAGGACGCTAGAGTTACCATAATAATTCCATTCAGTACCCGCTGCTATTCCTATACTTCCTGAATAAATCGAAATATTATTTTTAAGATTCATTTTTTCATTAGTTGTATTTGAAATTCCTTTATCGTCTACAGTTTCTTTTAATATCAAACTATGTCTCATTCCAAATTTTGTAAAGTATTTTATATCTCCAAAATAATCTGTTTTAAAAGCAAACATTGTAGGTATTGATAAAAATATTGGTTTTTCAGTTCTTTCTTTCAATTCAAATTTTATGTAATTTGATGTATTAGTTTTCTCATTTTTACAAAGTATTTCTTTATCGATATAATCATAGAATATTGGATTTTCAAAATTATATTTTGAAGTATTAAAATCAAATTCGAAGCCAGTATTAAAACCTATGTTTTCATTATAACTTTTAATTATATTCATTCCAATAGTAAAATCATAACCTGGGTTTTGTATTGAAATTAATTTAGTTCCAGAATTACTTAGATTTAGACTGCTTCCAAGTACAATCCCCATTTGAATTTTTTTATTTCTTGATTCTTGTGCTTTAGTAGTATTAATAAAAATTAAACTAATCAAGATTAATAATGAATTTATCTTCTTAAACATTTAAGTTTTTTGTTTATTTAATAACTAATTTTGTTGCAATATTAATTATTAATAATGATTCCAAAAAGTATTTTATTATTTCCTTTAATACTAATTATTTTGTTGTCATGTAATGAAAACAGATGGGCCAAATTAGATGAAGAAAATTTAAAGAATAATTCGATAAAATTTGTTGATTTCGACGAAGCTTTAATTAATTTCACAAAGTCAAATTTGAATAAATTAATACATGAACATTACAAAAATGATGAGATTTTAGGATATTTATTTTTACATTGTTTAAGTATTGGTAGTCCTGAAGATTCCACTTTTTATAAAAGTCTTGAATTATTCAAATCAGATCCTTATATCATTGAGCTAGAAAAGCAAATCGATTATACGTTACGAAGTAAATTAGCTACGCATCAAGTTAACCTAAATTCTAAATTTAACAGATTATCTTATTATTTGAAAGGTAAAACGATTCCAAAAAAAGTTTTTTGGTTAAATTCACTATTTACAAGTAGTGTTTTTTGTAGTAAACATGAAGTTGGTGTTGGTTTAGAAAGATACATTGGTCCAAATAAATCTGTAATAAAGAAATTACCTACAGATCATTTTTATCAATGGATGAAAGATGGAATGAAAGAAGAATTTTTAGAACGTGATGTTTTAGTAAATTGGATTTATACACATTATGTTCCTGAAAATAATGGATCTTTGGTGGAAAAAATGATTCAATGGGGAAAGGTTTATTATATTCTTCACGCAATTGATCCTGATTTATCCTTTAATATCTTAATGCGATATCAAAATGAAAAATATGATTGGTGTGAAAAAAATGAGTCTCAAGTATGGAAATATTTAGTGACTCAATCGTTAGTTTTTTCTAAAAATGAACGAGATATTTCTAATTTCATTAATGAAGGTCCTTTTACTCCTGGTTTACCTGAGAAAGGACCTGATAGGTTAGGACAATATATTGGATGGAAGATGGTTTATAAGTATATGAATGAGCATGATTCTAAATCTTTAGAAGATTTAGTAAATACTTCATATAATTCAATTTTACAAGAATATCAAATAGATTAAAATTTATGGAAAACAAAATAGTTAAAACTTCAGAGATTAAAGTAAATGTTGGTTTAAATGAAAACCATGTACCTTTAAGTATGAAATGGAGTGCCACAGATGGTAACATCGAAAGTCAGAATACGAAAGCTATGTTCTTGGCAATGTGGGATGATAATAAAAAACAGACTTTAAAAATTGATTTGTGGACAGATCAAATGACTGTTGAAGAAATGAAATTTTTTTTCCATCAAACATTGCTTACAATGGCAGATACTTTTGAAAAAGCTACTGGTGAAACTTTGATTTGTGAAGATTTAAGAGATTATTGTTTTCATTTTGCTCAAAAAATGAATGTTTTACCTGAATAAATTTCTACTTAAAAGGAACAATTTTAACACCTTTACAATAGGTGCTGTAGTTATTTTTATTTGTTTTATTTTTTTTTATCTAACTTTTTTTATTCATCCCTCAGGTGATGATTATACCTATGCTTTTTTAGAATTAAAATCACCTTTTTATAAAGCATATTTAGATGAATATTTACTGTGGAATGGTAGATATTTATCTAATATATTTGTTTTGAAAAATCCATTAACCTTTGGATTCAATAAAGTATGGATTTATAGAATTTTTGTTTTCATTATACAATTAACTTTATTTTATTCTTTTTTTTATATCATCAATAAATTTATTAAACCCTCTAGTTTAAGGGGTAGATGGTTTTTATCAAGTTCTCTATTTGTTGCATATTTAATTCTTATGCCAGCTATAAACGAAGGGTTTTATTGGTATACTGGATTAGCCACATATCAATTGTCAATTATTTTCTTTTTATTTTATCTTAATACTTTATTTAGTAAACTTAATTATAAAAGGATTTTTTTACTAATTCTAATTCAATTTATCGTTGCTGGGTTTAACGAGGTTTCAATGTTGTATATGAATATACTACATTTATCTTTATTAATTTTTAGATATAATAAACATAAAAATTGGCAAAGAATAATTTTGTTCTTGTCTTGTATAGTTTTTAGTTCTTTTGTATATCTAGCACCTGGAAACGATATTAGATCTTCTTATTTTCAAAATGTTTCTAATCAGTTTGGTTATTCGTTATTAATGTCTTTTATTCAGATAGTTAGATTTGGTGTAATTTTGAATACTGGTTTTTTTTTATTTTTATTAGTCTTATTTTTTAAATATCAATTTCCACATTTATTTTCTAATGTTAAACTTGAGAAGTCAAAAAACAATTTTTTTTTGATTCCATTTATAATTTTTTTGATTTTATTTTTCAGCATTTTTCCAGCATACTGGACAACTGGAATCATGGGACAACACAGAACAGTAAATTATGCTTTTTTCTTTTGTGTACCTCTTTTGTGTTATTGGTATATTCTTTTTTTTTATAGATATGATCTTTTTTTTCAAAAGATTTTTTTCAGAATAAAAAATTATTATGTATTAATATTTTTAATTTCTATTTCGTTTTCTAAAAATTTTCATGGTGTTATCACAGATATTTATTACTCTAAACAAACTCATTTTGATTTAGAAAATAATAAAAGATATAGTAACTTAAATTTATATCACCAGTCAAATAAAAAAAAAGATATCTATTTAAAAAGATTAAATACACATCCTTTTTCTATTTCTGTTTATGATCTCTCTGAAGATCCTAATAATTTAGCTAATATTGGTTATCAAAGATATTGGAAGATACAAGGTAAAGTCTTAATTAATCACGAATAATATTCATTTCTTGAATTAAGTTGTTTGCTCCTGCATAGATGTCGATTACCCAAAGTACGTAACGAATATCACATACAACATTTCTACATCGTCCAGGATCAAACATGTAGTCACTCATAGTACTTTCCCAAGTTCTATCAAAATTAATGCCGATTAATTGACCGTTTTCGTTTATTACGGGTGAACCAGAATTTCCGCCTGTTGTATGGTTAGACGCAGAAAAACAAACCCATAATTCACCGTCTTGAGCATAATTGCCAAATTCTTTTTTATTGTATAATTCAAACATTCTTGGAAGTAATTCAAAGTCTAAATTCCCAGTTTTATTTTTTTCTATAATTCCATCTATGGTAGTATGATCTCCATATCTCAAACCATCTTTTGGTGCAGATCCTTCTAATTTTCCATAAGAGATCCTTAAAGTACTATTTGCATCAGGCCAATGTTTATCATTTGGAAATAAAATTTGTTTTCCTGCAATATATTCCTTTAAATTTTCTTCCATTGAAATTTGAAACTCTTGTACTTTTGGTATTATTTGAGTTTTATATTCTTCTATTAATAATTTAAACAATTTAAATCCAGGATCTTTAAGTAATTTTTTGAATGATTGAGAATTTAATTCATTATAAAATGCTGTCATTTTATCTTTATCGACAAGAATTGATTTTGAATAAATAGCTTTGGCCCACTTTTCTGTTGAATATTTATTAACTTCATTTGGTACTTTTTCTCCTATTAGAGTAATAAATTCTTCATGCAATAAATTAAATATTGCTTGGTCTAATTCTAGCGTATAGTCTTTATAAAATTTTGAAAGTCCTTTTTTACTTTTATCAATTTTAGATTTTAATTCACCAGATTTTTCAAGATTTTCATAGTTGTTCATTAACTCATACAAAGCTCTTGCTTGTTTAAAAACTTCAGGTCCATAAAACAAGTACTCTGTATATATAGAGTTAGCAAATTCATTATTTTTATTAATATCAAATAATTGATTCATTTTGGAAACAATAGAACCAAAATTCATCTCCCAATCATTATTCGTTAAAGCTTTTCTAGTGTATTCCTCTTCATATTTTAATTTTATATCTACTGCTTTTAATTCTTTTAAGCCTTGTATTTGACCGATCCATTTTTTATAGGAATTAGCAAGACTTGCTTGTTTCGCTGAATATTTAATTCTTATATCATCACTTGCCCGCATGCGTGAGTCTATTACTGATAAAGATTTTTGACGCATACTAATTTGTGCGGGTCTTATTTTTTCAATTATAAATTTTAGCTGACCTGAGACTAGGTGTTGTTCAGTAAACCCAGGAAATCCATATACCATTGTAAAATCACCATTTTTTTTCTTACCCGCATCAATTGTCAGAGAATATAATGGTTTGTATGGTACATTATCTTTTGAATAAGGTGCAGGTTTGTTGTTTGGTCCTACGTAGATTCTAAAAATAGAGAAATCACCTGTATGTCGAGGCCATACCCAGTTGTCTGTATCACCTCCAAATTTACCGATAGAGTTAGGTGGTGTTCCAACTAATCGTACATCTTGAAAAACTTCTGAGGTCATACAATAATAACTATTTCCATAGTCAAAATCTTGTATGTCAATTTGGTATTCGTTATTTGTCGTTTTGTCTTTGATTATTTTTTGAATATTTTCCGCGATTTTTTGAAATTTTTCTATCCTTCCAAGTCCTTCAGTACCAAATAAAACAATTTTTGTTACATCCTCAATACTAACTATTCGAGAAGCTGTCAACCCAGGGTTTGCTAGCTCTTCGTTTAAATTTTTAGCCCAAAATCCATTTTTTAAATAATCTTTTTCTAAAGAAGAGTGTTGTTGTATTTGTGAGTAACCACAGTGATGATTTGTTAATATTAACCCTTGATTTGAAATGATTTCAGCTGTACAGCCACCTCCAAAATGAATTACTGCATCTTTTAAACTTGAATGATTGATACTATAGATTTGATCAGGTGTTAATTTCATCCCTTTTGCTTTCATGTCTGATTGAAAAGCTTCAATCAATGATGGAATCAACATTCCTTCTTCAGCATAACTAATAATAGTTAAAAAATAGAATGTAAAAAGTAGATTTAATTTTTTCATTTTGAAAATTTACAAGAATAACAAAAATAATGTTTTTTATCCCAATCTGTTATTTTGTATCTAGTTCATTTTTTCGCACTTTTGTTTGTTATTTACTCCATTGTTAAAATTTATATAAATGAAGTTTATTGATTTAGCCTTTCGATTGGGTGTTATTTTCGGTGTTTTTGGTTTTATTTGGGGAATTATACGTTTGGGAATCTCATTTTTTAGAATAAATGGAGGTGAAAAAACTTTGGTTGAGGAATATTCTTTGAAGTTGATCCAATATTTTTTTTTAACAGATGTAACTTTTATGTTTTGTGTTCAAGACACAGCCGAAATTAAAATTCTGTATAACGAACTAATCATTTCCATCTCTTTTTTATTGATGTATTTCATTGGAAAGCTTCAACGTAGACAAAAGAGTATGATCGTTATGAAAGGTTTTGGATCTTCATTTAATGGATTAAAACCTAAATTTGATTTAAAAGCAGAAATTGGAGTTATCATCTTTTCTATTACCATTTTTTTATTATTCTCATTTAAACCTGAATTTGCTTTTAACCCTATCAGCAAATGGTTTTATAACAACATAATAGGTATTGAAAAAGCTCCTTTTTTTGGTTGGATATTTAAAATTGTCGGATTTTTTGTTTTACTTGGGATTATAAACAAGTTGGTTAACGGAGTATTCTTTTTATTATCTGGAAAACCATTATTGACTTCGACTTTCAATACAAACGAACAAAATAAAAAAGATTCAAATGATTTCGATGATTTCGAAGAAGTTTGATTATCTCCTAATTTGTTCTAACATTTTATTAATCTGAGGGATAATTAATTTCTTATCATCATTCTCGATTATAAAATCTGCTTTTTTTCTTTTAATTGAGTCATTTAGTTGAGCGTCAAATCTTTTTTTTATTTCTTCTATATTTATTGAATCTCTTTTAATTAAACGTTCGATTTTAATTTCTTCTGGAGCAGTTATAAGAATTGTTTTATTAAATCTTTTGTAAGAATCTGTCTCGAAAAGAAGTGCACTTTCATTAAAAACAATTTCTTTTTGTCTTGTACTAGCCCATTTTTCAAATTCTTTGTAAACAAATGGATGTATTAATGTATTGAGCTTTTTCTTATTTGCCTCATTTTGAAATAGAAAATTTCTAATAATGGGTTTGTTAAGTTCATTATCTAAATAGGCATGTTCACCTACTACGTTTTTAATTTGTTGAATAAGTTCTTTATTTTGTAGCATTAATTTTTTCGCTTCAAGATCAGAATAAAAAACAGTATGTCCCATTTTTTCTAAAATTTGACAAACGTAACTTTTACCTGAACCTATTCCACCG
>VFQS010003553.1_pt1 | contig 11830 bp, 12 predicted proteins | sample 3512361 | NCBI WGS metagenome assembly VFQS01 (sample SAMN10412375, study PRJNA504923) | tailings metagenome | isolation source: Relicate 1 Philex TSF3 active mining | place: Philippines | reverse complement strand
CGATCTTCTACCCTTTGGACCAAATTTTAATCCGTTATCAGATTTATTCCAGGAATTACCACCATCAACACTTTTAAAAATAGTAGCATTTACACCTGACAATAAACTTTCTCTATTATTTCTAACTCTTGGCCAGGAAGAAGCATAAATGACATTAGCATTAAAAGGATCAAAAATCAAGTCAATAATACCAGTATCATCAGCAACGTGCCAAACTTTTTCCCAGGTAATTCCACCATTTATACTTTTATAAATCCCTCTTAATTTATCTCTTTGGAATGGTAAGCCCATACTTGATGCATATAAAATGAGAGGATTAACAGGATGAATAAGTATTTTGGAAATCACCTGAGTACCAGCAGGCCCTATATTTTTCCAGGTTTGACCACCGTCAACACTTTTATATACACCGTCGCCCACAAAAGGATAACCGGAAATATTAGGATCTCCTGTGGCAACATAAATAATTTTACTATTAGTAGGATCAATGTTTATGTCTGCTATGGCTAACCAAGGGAAATTATCAAAAATTGGATTCCAGGTTTGACCACCATCTATAGTTTTCCATAACCCACCTGATGAAAATCCAAGGTAAACAATTTGATTATTTTTGGGATCAGGTTTTATCACATTAACTCTAGCCCCAATTTTATTTGGACCTCTAAGAGTCCAGGATTCATTGAATCCTTTGGGTACCGATCTTAAATTAGGTGTATTTGATATATTTTTTAATGATTCAATGTATTTTTTTGTCGTTGATTCGTCATTTAAGAATTGTCGTATCAGGAAAAAATTTTCAATAGGTTTAAAAGAATTAAAATTTGAAAAATGTCGAATGTCTGAAACAGCAATTAAAAAAAATAGAAAAATCCAATGAAATTTAATTTTCCCCACATTTGACCATACTTTTTGAACCATTTGTACATTCATCATTAACCATAATATTTTATCTACCTCCTAATAATAATCTCATGTCTCTTCTTTGAGGTGCTGAATCAAATAACTTATTTTCATTATCTGTAAGTGGTATAACCATTGGAACGGGAACAGGTTTACCCTCTGGTGTGCTGAGGGCAACAAAGGTATAATAAGCATGATTACATCGTCTGTAATTATATCCTTTGATGTCCGCAGCATAAACTTCCACGTAAACTTCTACCGAGGTAGTAAATGAACGTGTAACCATTGCCTCAATGGTTACTATATCACCTACATGAATAGGTTTTTTAAAAGCAACATTATCTACAGACACAGTAACTACTTGGTTTTCACAGTGTTTTCCTGCACAAATACTAGAGATAATATCCATCCATCTCAATAAATTACCCCCCATGAGATTACCCATTGGATTTGCATCATTGGGCATGACCATTTCTGTCATGACAGATTTTGATTCTGCGACTCTTTTAGCTTTTTTTTCCACACTCATAGAAATTATAACAAATCAATTTCAAAAATAGATGACATTTTGTTTTTTAATATATGCTTTACCTCATCTATATTTTGCTTTTCACCTAACTCTTTATCTAAAGAGGTAACTGTTTTACCTTCATCTTTAATGCCACAAGGAACAATAAAGTTGAAGTGATCGAGATTTGTATTGATATTAAATGCAAAGCCATGTAATGAAATCCAACGACTTAAATGAACACCAATAGCGCATATTTTTCGCTTTTCATTTCCCCTATTAATCCAAACCCCCGTGTATCCTGGTTCTCTGAACCCTGTAATATTGTAATGTTCGAGCGTTTGGATAACAGATTCCTCGAGTAATCTAACATATTTGTGAACATCATTAAAAAAGAGATCTAAATCAAAAATCGGATAGCCAACAATTTGACCCGGACCGTGATAGGTTATATCACCCCCACGATTAATCTTATAAAACTGAATATTATTTTCTGCTAAATATTCTAGTGAAACGATTAAATTTTTTTGTGATCCACTTCGACCCAATGTAAAAACGGCATGATGTTCACAAAAAATAAGCGTATGCGAAGGATTAGGATTATTGATATTTTTTTTTTCTTCCTTAAGTTTCTGGTGAATTTCAGTTTGGTACTGCCAGGTATCAAAATAATCCGTTAATCCTAAATCTTGGAAGATAACCTTTTGACGCATTTATTTTTGGACAAAGTTAGGATAAATCTATTATTATCAAAAAAACCTCCGATACAAGGAAGTCTTAATTTCCAATTATATTAAAGAAAAATAAAGGAAGTATGATAAACAAATTAATTTTTTTAATAACCATGGTATTAAAATATGCCTTAGTTTATGGTCAAAATATTGATTTTGTGAGGTTAGGTAACGAAATACAACCACTTTTGGGAAGAAATTTCTTTGAAAAGAATCAGACCAATGTAATTAATTTGGACAAAGGCTGGGGTATTTTAGGTCAGGAATCACAATGGTTAGGAGTAAAATCAAGGCAATCATTAGATTTAATCCTATTTTTTAAGGACAAAAATCAATATACTTCGTTTTCGTATTCTTCCCCTTATTCAAAACAACGAGAATTAGTTTTTAATTATCATAAATTGCTTCATTATAATTTTATGTTGGGTACAGAGATTGAATATAAAACACTGTCATTTCCAGAATATAAAATGAGTCGTAAATTAACAATTGGGGTTCACGCAATGGCCAGGATGCATGAGAACCATCACTTGTATATTAAATATACCAGAGACCTATATTCATCTCCATTGGAAAAGATAGGTTTCCTTCTTTTAGGTATCGACAACAAAATTGGAAAGTATAATCATATAAATATATTTTACGCCTATCAAGGTCATCTGATTTTTAATGGAATCAGGGGAAATATTACCATTCAGTTTAATTTATTTGAGGGAGAAATTGGGTGGGAACCTCTACCCTATTCTTTTACCTTTGGATTAGCATATAACCTACCAAAAAGTATTAGATTTGGTTTAAAGGTGAGACAGCATCAATGGTTAGGCCTTTTAACTTCTGTCTTTTTTCAAAAACATTGGAATTATAAAGTAAAATGAACCTATTATTAACGAGTGCAACCTATTTTGAAGTTAAACAGACAATAGACTATTTAGATAAGTATTGGCAGAAAGTGGAAGTGGGAACATGGAAATCAGGAAACCACGAAATTCAACTATTAGTAACGGGTGTAGGTGTTTTTAATGTTTTGTATGAATTAAAGAATAGATTAAGTAAATTTTCTTATTCATTAATTATTCAAGCTGGTATTGGTGGGGCATTTCATAAGAATAAGCCATTAGGAAAGGTTTATTATATGGCCTCAGAACAATTTGGAGATATAGGTATGGAAGAAAAAGATGGAAGTTTTACTTCTATTTTTGAAACGCCGTTTCAAGATAAGAATTCATTTCCATTTAAGGAGGGTGTTTTGATAAATCCTGAAGCATCATTGACTAAATTTCTTCCTCTGGCCCATGGAATTACATTAAATACAGTAACAGGTACTCAAAGTAAGGCGGATAAAATAATGATAAAATACCCTGAGGTTGAGATTGAAAATATGGAAGGTGCGTCATTTTTCTATGTTTGTCTAAAAGAAAAAATTCCCTTCATGTCCATAAGGAGTATTTCAAATTATGTGGAGGACAGGAATAAAGAAAATTGGAAAATGTTGGAAGCCATAGAATCTTTGAATAACACTTTAGCAGATTTATTTGAAATTTTGAAGGATATGTAGCTATTCGGGCATAAATCCCTGCACCATTCTTTGTTTTCCACTTATATCACTTAGTATTCGAACATTTTCGAATCCATTTGTAATTAAGAGATCAGCAACGCCACTAATAAATTCAGGATGACATTCAAAGAACAATCCTCCTTTTGGCATGATAGTTTTTCTGGTAAGAGATACTATTCTTTCATAAAATAAAAGAGGAGAATCATCTGGTACAAATAATGCAACACCAGGTTCATATTTTAACACGGAATCCAACATGTCTATTTTATCCTTTATTGGAATATATGGAGGATTGCTTACGATAAATGAGTAATTTTCTAGTAAAGTAGAATTTAAAATATCGCTATGAATTAAATTGACACTAGCTGAATATTTTTCAATATTCGACATAGCTATTTTTAATGCTCTCTCACTAATGTCCATTGCATCCATTTCCCGATTGCTTTCCAAGGCAATAGACAAGGCAATAGCTCCGGAACCAGTGCCAATATCAATACCCTTGCCAGGCGGTAATACGGGTAAATTAGCTAGAACCAGAGATACCAACTCTTCTGTTTCTGGTCTGGGGATAAGCACATTTTCATCTACATTTAGCAGATAATTTCTAAAGGGAGCAAGGCCACAGACATATTGTGTTGGCTCACCGGCATTTATTCTATTAATTGAATGATTTATATTAAAAACTAATTCTTCGGATATATTTGTCTCAGCGATCCATGGCATTGTAAAATGGGCAATATCAAATAATATGGACTTGGCAATGGCTCTTTTTTCATAAGTATCAAAATCATCATTCAGGTTAACCAAGATGTGCTGAAACAAATCATCACCATTCTTCATAAACACTAACCTAACCTATTTTTGAAATCAGAATAATCAAATTTTTTCCAAAGTTTATATCCATCATCTTCAGACCAACATCCTATTTCCGGATGACCAACACCATTAAACATCGTTGTTTTAACCATCGTATAATGCATCATGTCCAGAAAAATTAATTTTTGTCCAACTTGTAAAGGGGTTGAAAAAAAGTAATCTTCAAGAAAATCACCAGCCAGGCAACTCACGCCACCTAGCCTATAGGCATTTTGAAAATCTGAATTTAGTTCCCTGGAAGCGTTTAAAATATTTGGCCGGTAAGGCATTTCTAGAGTATCAGGCATGTGCGCCGTGAAAGATACATCCAATATAGCTGTTTTAATACCATTATTATCTACAATATCTAAAACAGTTGAAACCAACTCCCCTGTTTCCCAAACTACAGCGCTGCCTGGTTCAAGAATTACACTTAGATTTGGATATTTTAGTTTGAACAATTGAAGCACTGAGATGAGATGGGTTACATCATAATCAGCTTTAGTCATGAGGTGTCCACCGCCAAAATTAATCCATTTTAGCTTAGGTAATAATTCTCCAAAATTAAGTATTACCGCGTCAACTAATTTCTCCAGATGATAAGAATCTGATTCACATAATGTGTGTATATGTAAACCTTCCAAATTAGGTAATTGCTTTAATTCATTTATTCTATCGACGGTAACACCTAACCTTGAACCTTCAGCGGCGGGATTATACAAGGCTACATCCACGGGAGAATATCCAGGATTAACTCTTATTCCGGGAGAAAACAATGGATTTTCAGAAGAAATGAATGGAAGGTATCTAATATACTCAGCACAAGAATTAAAAGTAATATGACTGCTATATTGAACAATTTTATCAAAATCGGCGGGAATATAAGCTGGTGAATAAGTATGTGCTTTGGTCCCCATTTCATTAAAGATCAATAATGCTTCATGAAAAGAACTGGCTGTAGCACCGGCAAGATATTTTTTAATAAATGGAAAGACATGCCAAAGTGAAAAACCCTTTAAGGCTAAAATAATGTTAATGTTCGCTTTTTCTTGAATTTCCTTCAGCAAAACAAGATTACGTTTGAACCTTTTTAAATCCAAAACAAAAGCGGGAGATGGAATTTGGTTATAATCTGAAAGGTTCATAAAAAAGGATCATTTAACATTATTAAAATCGAAAAAACTATGCTGGATAATCGAACTGAAGATTTCCATTCACCTGTTCATGCCATGGTAAACCAGCAAGAGCTAATTCCTCAAGGAATGGATCAGGATTAAATTCTTCAACGTTATAAACACCTGGTTTCAACCATTGTCCTGTCAAAAACATTTTTGCTCCGACCATTGCAGGTACACCTGTGGTATATGAAACGCCCTGGGTGCCAGTTTCTTTATAAGCATCGGCATGCTGGCAATTATTCCAGATATAATAATTTACCCAGTTACCGTCTTTTTTACCTCTTATTCTAACCCCAATACTTGTTTGACCTGTATAATTTTCACCCAACTCACCAGGATCAGGCAAAACAGCTTTTAGAAATTCTAATGGAATTATTTCTCTACCTTGAAACATAACAGGTTCAATGTTAGCCATTCCAATGTTTTGAATGACCCTTAAATGAGTCAAATATTCCTCGCTGAAGGTCATCCAGAATCTAGCTCTTTTTAACGTTGGAAAATTTTGAACTAAGGATTCAAGTTCCTCGTGATAAATGAGGTAAGAAGATTTTGGACCAATATTAGGATAATCAATATCCATTTTAATTTCATGGGGTTCTGTCATAACCCAATCACCATTTTCCCAATATTTACCCTTTTGGGTTACTTCCCGAATATTAATTTCAGGATTAAAATTTGTGGCAAAAGCTTTACCATGACTTCCAGCATTTGCGTCAATAATATCTAAATAGATCATTTCATCGAAATAATGTTTTGCAGCATAAGCTGTAAACACGCCGGTAACACCTGGGTCAAAACCGCAGCCCAAAATAGCAGTTAAGTTAGCCTCTTTAAACCTCTCTCTGTAAGCCCACTGCCAGCTATATTCAAATTTAGCTTCATCTTTAGGTTCATAATTCGCTGTGTCAAGATAATGTACGCCCGTTTGTAAACAAGCCTCCATGATGGTTAAATCCTGATAAGGTAATGCTACATTAATAATCAACCTAGGTTTGAAATGATTAATCAATTGAACCAATTCAGGAACATTATCAGCATCGACTTTTGCTGTTGACATTGCATTATAACCAAGCTGTAATTTAATGTCTTCAGCAATACGATCGCACTTAGAAACAGTTCTACTGGCAAGTAAAATTTCAGAAAAAACCGCTGAGTCCTGAGCACATTTAAAGGCAACTACCCTTCCAACTCCACCAGCTCCAATAATCATTATCCTTGACATAACAATATGTTTATTTTAAAATGTGGCCAAATATACAGTATTAACCGATAATAAAATAACTGGCTATTAAAAGTATTGAATAAAATAACCACCAATAAAAAGGTATTATTTGAGTTATAAGAATTCCCTTTTTCCACCATAAGTAAAAGAGTCCCAGCAATTTTTCAAAGGAATAGGCAAAAAATGTTGCGTAAGCAATACCAATTAAACCAAACCAATGAAGCCCCAGATAACTGGCAACCAAATGAATAACCAATTCCAAAAGACCAAAAATTGCTAAAATTTGGGAATGACCTAAAGCATTAATCACTGTATTGGTTGGAATTGTTCTACAAATAACCAAAAAAAGGAATATTTTGAAAATAGGGATACTGCCTATGAATTGATCAGAAAACAAAATAGGAAACCAAATATGTACAAAAGACATTAAAATAATAGTAATAGGAAAAACAAGATGTAATAGATGAAGGGTGTTTTTTCTTAATTGAAACAATCCATTTTTCCTATTTTTAATCAGCGAGGGAATAATTCCCAGACCAAGACCTTCAAATAAACCATTAACAAATGGTAACTCTCTTGCTCCATAGCGATAAACGGCAAAAATAGCGGTACTGCCATGATAATAAGATTGAATTAATAATACATTAATTACCGATGCTAATCCGCCGACAAACGAAGAAAATATTAATGGTAAAGAATAGCTAATCCAGGAAAATATTAATTTTTTATCAAAATGAATTGGTAAAGAAAAGGAATGAAAGGAAAGAACTAAAAACCTCAGAAAAGCCCAAAAGGTAATACCCATTAAGCCTAAACTGATGTTATTAAAGTAAATTAAAGGTATAGAGAAAAGAACTATCTGTAAGGGAAATGAAACTAAACAGGATATCTTAAGCCAACGATACTTTTCCTCCAGAAATAAAGAATATTCGAGTAATTGAGCAGGAGTATTAATTAGGAAATAAAGTAAAAATATCCAAACAAATGGAATAGTTGATAATGTTTGAAAAATGAAGAGGTTAAAATGAATGCTTAACCCGACAAATACAACAAAAAAGATAGTAAGTAAGGTAAAAAACAAAAAAGCTGCGGAAAGTATTTTTTGTTTATTTTGAAAAGGTAAAGAAGGATATACATGCATAAGACCTTGGACAAGCCCAGAGATCCAGAAAAAACTTAGCGAATAAGCTAGTATTTGTAAAAGCTCAAAAGAACCAATATCATCATTTGAAAAGTTAAAAAAGGGAAGTAAAAAGGCATAAAAAAGAACACTTAACTGTCTGCTTATATTAAAAAACTGAAGCAAACGAATAGGTGTCAACATTATAACTCAATAAGCTTCTCATTAAAAACAACAGAATAATCTTCCTCCAATTCTCTTAATACAGGTTCATATACTTCACGCATCACAGGGATTTGTACACCTCTCGATGAAATTTTACCTTCTAATACTAATTTCACAAAAATTCCTAAGGGGAGACCTACTGTTTTTGACATCGCGGTATCCTGACTATCTACCCCAATTAATTTCATACAGGATATTTTCAAAAATTTTTTACCCTCTTTTTTATATTCCACCTCATGTTGCATGATGATCATGTCTTTATCCTTAGGCTGTAAAGCCCATTTTTCTCTTAGCAGATTTTCGAGGATTAAAGCTGGAGTGGCAAAATTATGTTTAATTTTTTTCTTCCTAAACAATCCGAGCCATTCTAATTGATCCATAACTAAAGAATTAGCTGGTTTATTTAATAGTTGAGCTACCCTTTCACGCAAAGTACCACCATTGTACTGATCGACATAAGCATCTAAAAGTTCATGATATGTTATATTGCCTGAATCTAGTATTGGAAAATCAGCATCAGTCAAACCAATTTGAATAAGGGCATCCCAGGCTTCACAAAAACCAACGGCACGAAGTGTTCCCCTTATAATATTTGGGATTTTAGATAATCCGTAAACATCCATATAAAGAAGAGAATCTCTATTGGCATACATCTCATAGGGACCTTCATTTAAAATATTTACTATTTTCTTTTCACGAAATAATCTATGATAAGGTACATATTTTAATTTACTATTTTCAATAAACTGAGCTGTTCCCTGTCCGGAAAGAACTACATTTCTTGGATTCCAGGTGAACTTATAATGCCATGGATTATCATCACTTTCAGGAGAAATTAATCCCCCTGTGTAGGAGCGAAAGGAGGTAATCTGTCCGCCATCTTCTTTGATTCCATCGATAAGACGCATTGCAGACATGTGATCAATACCGGGATCCAGCCCCATTTCGCCCATAAAAATAAGTTCTCTATCGCGTGCTTCGTCCCCCAATCTATACATTTCCTGGGAAACATAAGAAGCGGTAATTAAGTGTTTTTTCAATTTAATACAATCATGAGCCACCTCTAAATGCAAATGGGCGGGAATGAGAGAAACGACGACATCTGCTCTGCTTATTAGTTCACGACGGTCATTCACTTTCATTACATCGAGCCAGGCAGCTCTGGCCATTACATGACCTGCTATAAGTTTTTCAGCTTTTAAAGGGTCTGCATCTGCTACAGTAACATGCCAACCCTTAGTTTCTGCATTTTTTAAAACGTAATGAATGAGGGCGCTTGAAGAAAGTCCGGCACCAATAATAAGTAAATCATGCATTTTTATTATCTTTAATGAAAAGAGAAAAAAAATTGGAAAAAACCATACAAATCCGCTTCACTAGATTCCAGGGTATTGAGGAAGTTCCGGACAAATATAAAGAATTATTAGACTCCGCCCGCCTTGCATTTCATAATTCTTACGCTCCATATTCAAGATTTAGAGTTGGTGCCTGTATATTATTGGATAATGGTCAGCAGGTATTAGGTACAAATATTGAAAATGCATCTTATCCATTATGTATGTGCGCAGAAAGAAATGCTGTTGCCAAATTATCTTTTGAAGGAGCCATTCAAAAAATAAAAGTAATTGCTGTGGTAGCAGATAAAAAAGACGCGCTTGTCAGCCCTTGCGGTGCATGTCGGCAGGTTCTCATTGAAATGGAGACAAGGCAAAAGAGCCCTATTAAAATAATTTTTCAAGGCGAGAAAGGTGGTTACTACTTATTAGACAGTATTGCCTCTTTATTGCCATTTAGTTTCTCTTCTGATTCACTCCCTTAGTTTTTATTTTCTTTTGATGCTCTAATTACAGCCTCTCCAAACAGGCTCAAACCAGTGTTAAAAATAACAAGACCAATCGTTCCCAACAATACCCACTCCAAGGTTGGATTGCCTTGCCATTTCCAAAAACCAGCTTCAATAGAAATGGATAGTCCCAAACCTATTAAAGCTAAACTGAAACCTGGTAAAAATAATTTTTTATAACTACTCATATCATTCATTGACTGCTTTTCTATTTGCCTCTTTGAGGTCTTCTGGCGTATCAATACTAAATAATGCTTCCTCTACAAACCCCAGATTTACAGTTATTCCTTCTTCTAACCAACGAAGTTGCTCCAAGGATTCAGCTTTTTCGTATAAACCCGGAGGAAGCTTCGATATGGTTTGTAATACCTCATTTTTAAATCCGTAAATTCCAATATGCTGGTAGGACAGTTCGTCCGAAAAATCACTTTTCTGATAAGGTATATCAAACCTACTGAAATACATAGCTTCTTTTTTTTTGTTGAAAACTACCTTTACTCTATTAGGATTTAACCTTTGGACCTTATCTGTAATAAGACAGGCTAAAGTAGCTATTCCGTCTTTTGCGCTATCTAATGTTTCTATTAATTTTTTAATGTCTGATTCTTTAATAAAAGGTTCATCTCCTTGCAAATTGATAATATTGTATGAGGCAGGGTATTTTTTTGCCACCTCAGCCACCCGATCAGTGCCACTCTGATGGTTTTCATTGGTTAAAGCAAAAGGAATTGCCATTTCTTTACAATGATTTACTATTCTTTGGTCATCTGTAGCTACAATTATTTCGTCTAAAAATGAATAATTTTTAATACTATCATAAATATATTGTATCATTGATTTTTGAGAAATTTTTGCCAGAGGCTTTCCCGGAAAACGAATTGATTTATATCTTGCAGGAATTATGACAATATTTTTTTTCATTCTAAATACCTTTGTTTCATTCACTTCGTCAAAATTGAAGAATAATTTACTTTTTTTATCATTTATTTCAATTTTTATTCTGACTGAAGCAAAAAGTCAGCTTTCATCTTTCCATATAAGACCTTCAAAAGATACCATTTTTATTGGTTATATGGAGGGAAGGTATTACTTGGACCATCCTGTAAACAAAGAAGATAATTTAAGTAATATTGCTTCATATTATGGAACCACTTTGGCCGCAATCAGAGAGATAAATAATATGACAGATACCCAGATGAAAGCATATAAAACGATTAAAATTCCAATATCATACAGCAGCGTTAAAAGTCCCATTCAGCGAAGCTCATCTGAAAAATATAGCTATATCCCTATTTTTTACAAAGTCAAAAAAGGAGATACCTTATATAGACTGTTTAGAATTTATTTCCCCAGGGATTCGAATGAGATTAAGAAAATAAATTCAATAAAAAGCAATATTATAAAAATTGATTCCAAGTTATTAATAGGCTATTTCCTAGTCCAACCTATTATAATACCTTCAACAGACAGCGGTATAAAACCAAATAATAATAAAGATACGCTTTCTCTCACCTACGATAAATCTAAAAACATTTTAGTTAAACTGTCCGGACCAGCCCAAACATTTGTATCACCTTTTGAAAAAACAGAATATGCTTATGTTTTGTCCAACAAAATACCAGAACATTCTGTTGTAGAAATAACAAATCCGATGTCAATTAAAAAAATAACTGGTAAAGTAATAGGTAAAATT
>VFQS010003551.1_pt1 | contig 11833 bp, 8 predicted proteins | sample 3512361 | NCBI WGS metagenome assembly VFQS01 (sample SAMN10412375, study PRJNA504923) | tailings metagenome | isolation source: Relicate 1 Philex TSF3 active mining | place: Philippines | reverse complement strand
TAGATAATCATCCTAATACACGATTTTGTGTGTTGGGAAATGTGGAGTTGAAATAAATTTTAAATCATTTAAAAATAAATAATATGAAATTTATAAATTTTTTAGTTTTTAGCTTTTTGTTTTCTTTATCATTAAATGCTCAATGGGAGAAAACCAATGCTTCATTTGGAGGTAATGTCAATTCAATGGAGGTTATTGGTGAACAAATTTATTCATGTACTGATCTTGGTGTTTTTGTGTCGAACGATGATGGAGAAACTTGGGTTGAAAAAAATAATGGTTTACCTAAAAAGGCTGTGTATTCAATAATTTCAAAAGGAACAAATATCTTTATTGGAACCGCTGGAAATGGAGTATATTGTTCACAAAATAAGGGTGAAACATGGTTTTCTGTTAATAAGGGAATTGTAAATACTGACGTTAGAGCATTATATGTTTTTGGAAATAGTATTTATGCTGGAACTGAAAGCGATGGTGTTTTTATGTCTACAAATGATGGAACTACTTGGTCTGCTTCAAGTAACGGATTAATAAATTCTCCTTTCAGATGTTTTATACAATTCAATCAAAAATTATATGTTGGTTCTTATGGTAGTGGAGTTTTTGTTCTTGATAATTTAACTAAAAATTGGAAGGCCACAAATGATATAAATTCAAATAATTCTAAAATCAATTTATTTGTAAATTCACTAGCTGTAGAAATTAATACAGAAGAGCAACTTTATGTAGGAACAGATGAAGGTTTATTTAAAACAAATGTTATTAGGGCTGGTTATTGGATTAAAATGCAGTCTTTTCCTATAAAATGTTTAAAAATTTATGGAAATCAATTGTACTCAGGTACAAGTACTTTAGAAAGTGATGACATTTATACTTCTAAAAAATATACACCACCTAGCGGTTATTTTGGAATTTTAACATCCAATAATGGAGGAGAAACATGGACAAATTTAAATAAAGGATTGTCTTACAATCAAGTAACATCATTCATTATTAAACAAAGTACATTTTTAGCAGGCACTATAGGAACAGGTATATATAAGTCTATAAACAATGGAAATTTATGGTATTTAGTTAATAAAGGAGTTATTGGAAATACAAAAGTTAATTGTTTAAAAGTTGATAATAATATTGTTTATGCTGGTACAGATGGAGCTGGTATTTACAAATCAGTAGATGGTGGAAAAACCTGGATTCAAATAAATAATGGTTTGATTGATTATAAAATTACTAATATCTCAATTACTAATTCTATTTTATTTGCAGGTACTGAAACGAGGGGTATTTTTAGGTCATTAGATGGTGGTACTAATTGGGAGCCATGTATAATTGAAAGTTTAATTACTAAGTTTAGAGATGATGCTTATTTGCTTTTTCCTGTAAGAATTAAATCTTTGCATATAACAGACAATGGGTTTATTTATTTAAGTGTGGATGGTCCTCAAGGAGAAAGGGGTATTTGTTATTCATCTGATAATGGAAATACTTGGGTATCAACAAATCTTTATGTAGATGGTCCAAAAATAAGTGATATAACTTCAGACAATACTAATATTTATTCTATTTCAAATTCTAATTCATCAAACAATACTTATTTAATGAGTTCTTTTATTGGAAATTCGTTTTGGAAAAATAATCTAATTCCAAACAATCTAATCCCAAATAAAATCCAAATTTTAGATACAATGATATATGGAATAGGGTATAGAGATTTAGTCGTTTCTAATGATAATGGTCAAAACTGGAGGGCTACCACAGGAAATTTTATTACAGATGATGGCTATGAAGGTAAAATTCTTAATATCTCCTTGAATAATTACTACACTAATCTAACATGTTTATTAAAAAGTGAAAAAAATAAGCTGATTTTTGTAGGTACTGAAGATGGCGTATATTTTACATCTAATAAATTAATGAGAGACACAACGATACATTATAAAGATTTAAATGATATAGCTAATAATAAATATTCTCCTACTAATAAAATAAATGATGGTTTATTAGATACTTCGATTGTATCAATAGGACTGGATGATTTTTATGTATATGTGTCTACAAACAAAGGAACTATATGGAGACGTTCGTTAAATGATATCATGAAAACCCCAGCCTCATCCGGTTTAATTGAGGGACCTAATATTGTTTGTCAAAGTCAAAAGTCTGTTGAATATAAAGTACAACCAATTAAAGGTGCTACATCATATATTTGGTCGTTACCTAATTCTGAAACTATAAAAACTAAAACAAATAGTTTAGTTATTGATTTAAAAGAAAATATACTTACAGGTGATTTGGTTGTTAAAGGTGTTAATTATTTTGGAGAAGGGTTATCATCTACTTTAAAATTAACTATTAATTCTACACCTGCTCCTTCAGGAAATTCAATTCAGACATTATGCAATGGTGCTAAATTATCGGATATTGATGTAAGTGGGTCAAATATTAAATGGTATGATGAGAATAAAGTATTGTTAACAGATTTAAACACATATCTAGAAACAAATAAAACATATTTTGCATCACAATCTGAAATATGTGAGAGCTCTTTATTGCCTGTAAAAGTAATTTTAACAAATGAATATCCAGACCCAACAATTACTTCGAATAATTTTATAGACAATTCTACTAATACATTATTTATTAACGCTTGTGATGGTGATAAGGTTAAATTAAAAGTAAATTCTATACAAGGGTTGATTTATCAATGGCAATTAAACAATATTAATATAGATGGTGCTAAATCTTCTGAACTTACTGTTGACAAACCGGGTGAGTATGGTATTATTATTAAAAATCCTAGTGCTGGCAAAAATTGTATTTCTACAAATTTTTTAATATTAAATATAAACTCAAAGCCAAGCGTATCGATTAAAGCAGATGGAAATACAAATATTTCACTTGGTGAAGCAGTGAATTTAGTTATTGATAATTATAGTTTTAATAATAAATACGAATGGTTTAATAACGGTGTTAAAGTACCTGAAACAGGTTTTAATTGGTATTCTGCAAATACTTCTGGAACCTATTCAGTTTTAGCTACAAATGAAAATAAATGTTCAATATATAGTAATCAGATTGAAGTTACGGTTAGTTCAAACGCAAGCATTCAAAAAAATGATAAAAGTTTATTTAATCTTTATCCAAATCCAATTACTGAAGTTTTAACAGTTGAATTACCAGATGAATATGTAAATGCTAAATTTAAAGTTATTGATGTATCAGGTAAAGAATTGGTAAAGGGTAATTTAAATACTACAATGAATACGATTAATCTTGAAAGATTAGCTTCGGGAACTTATTTCTTAGAAATAGGGAATGAATATAGAACTAAGTTTATTAAACAGTAAATTAAATAAATTGATAATGAATAGGCTACCAATTTAACGGTAGCCTTTTTTGTTTTCATACGTCCAATTTGTATAAAATAAACAGTGATTTTTGAAGTTAAAATATAAAAATTCACTTGTAAATGTTAACTTTTATGATAACTTTGTGTTATGATTAGAACAATTGTTTTTCATGAAAATCATTTCATTGAATTCTATATAAAGCAAGAACCCAAGGTTAAAGCAAAAATTCAGTATGTTTTTGAGTTAATTAGACAAGTCGATAGAGTTCCTGAAAAATTTTTAAAACATTTGACAGGTACAGATGGTCTTTATGAAATTAGAATTGAGCATAAATCTGATATATATAGAGTCTTTTGCTGTTTTGATGAAGGTAAATTAGTTGTATTATTTAATGGTTTTCAGAAGAAAACTCAAAAAACTCCTAAAGGAGAATTAGAAAAAGGGTTGAAGTTAATGAGTGAATATTTTGAACAAAAACGTTGAGATTATGAAAAACTATACAGACATAAAAAACTTTGAACAATTAATTGAATTTGAACACGGAAAAATCGGTTCTGAATCGCGTATGGAATACGAGAGAAATACGCACATGTTTATTGTAAGTGAAATGCTAAAAGAGGCGAGAAAAGAAGCAAAATTAACCCAAGAACAACTGGCTGAAAAAACAGGGACTAAGAAAAGTTATATTTCAAAAATTGAAAATGGAAAAGGGAATATCAATTTATCTACTTTAATCAAGATTTTTGAAGTAGGATTAAATAAAAGAATAGGATTAACTTTTTTATAATTATAATTCTCTTCGCTGCGAATTTATCAACAGCGAAGATTTTCTAAAATGCATCCTAAGTCCACGAAGTGTAGCCTGAGGCCTTCGAAGGCTACTTCGTCATCTCTTTAAAATTCTTGAAGAAATACGGTATTGTTTCGATGCCTTTAAAATAATTGAATACTCCGTAATGTTCATTCGGTGAGTGGATGGCATCACTGTCTAACCCGAAGCCCATCATCACTGTTTTTAATCCTAATACGCGTTCGAATAAAGCGATGATTGGAATACTACCACCACTGCGAACAGGAATAGCAGGTTTTCCGAAAGTCGTTTCGTATGCTTTGCTTGCTGCTTGGTAAGCAATTGAATCCGTTGGTGTTACTACAGGGTTCCCTCCGTGGTGCGGTGTTACAACAACCTTCGTGCCAGCAGGTGCAATACTTTCAAAGTGATTTTTAAATAATTCAGTGATTTCATCTGGCACTTGATGAGGTACCAAACGCATCGAAATTTTAGCATATGCTTTTGACGGGATCACTGTTTTTGCTCCTTCTCCGATGTATCCTCCCCAAATTCCGTTTACGTCTAACGTTGGTCTGATTGAACCGCGTTCCATTGTGGTGTATCCATTTTCTCCATATACGTCAGCGATCTTCAACGCATCGCAATAGGCTTCGTGACTGAAAGGTGCTTTTGCCATTTCATCTCTTTCTGCACGTGTTAATTCTTCTACTTTGTCGTAAAATCCAGGAATGGTAATGTGGTTGTTTTCATCGTGAAGCGAAGCAATCATTTTAGTCAGTATGTTGATTGGATTGGCAACGCATCCACCGTATAAACCAGAATGTAAATCTCTGTTTGGTCCTGTGATTTCTACTTCCACATAACTTAAACCACGTAAACCAGTTGTAATAGATGGGGTATCGTTGGATAACATTCCAGTATCAGAAACCAAAATGATATCTGCTTTTAATAATTCTTTGTGTTTTTCGATGAAAGGCCCCAAGTTGATACTTCCCACTTCTTCCTCACCTTCAATCATAAATTTCACGTTACAAGCAAGTTCTCCTGAAGCCATCATTGCTTCAAATGCTTTTACGTGCATAAACATTTGCCCTTTGTCATCACACGCTCCACGTGCAAAAATCGCTCCCTCTGGGTGGATAGGTGTTGTTTTGATAACTGGTTCAAAAGCAGGACTATCCCATAATTCTAATGGATCTGCCGGTTGTACGTCGTAATGACCGTAAACTAAAACCGTTGGTAAACTAGCATCAATGATTTTTTCACCATATACAATAGGGTATCCATCGGTAGGAAAAACAGTCACATGATCAGCGCCCGCATTTTTTAAAAACGTAGCGGTTGCTTCTGCTGTTTTTAACACGCTATCAGCGTAAGAAGGGTCAGCCGAAATTGATGGAATGCGTAATAAATCCATCAATTCGTTTAAAAATTTGTCTTTGTTGGCCTGAATGTATGCTTGTGTTTTTTCCATAATCTTAAAATTTCGGGTTAAAGATAATTGAACTTGTTGAAATTATAGGAGAATTCCCGTGAGGGAAACACTACTTTTTTATTAATTTTGCTCTTTTCAAATTACTATGTCTGATACAAGATACAACTTACGTGGTGTTTCTGCCGGTAAAGAGGATGTCCACAATGCCATCAAAAAAGTAGATAAAGGATTATTTCCTAAAGCATTTTGTAAAATTGTTCCTGATACCTTAACGGGTGATGATAACTATTGCGTTGTTATGCATGCAGATGGAGCGGGGACAAAATCGTCTTTGGCGTATATGTATTGGAAAGAAACAGGTGATTTGTCTGTTTGGAAAGGGATCGCTCAAGATGCGTTGATTATGAATATCGACGATTTATTGTGTGTAGGCGCGACGGATAATATTTTGTTGTCTTCAACAATTGGTAGAAATAAAAACTTGGTTCCAGGAGAAGTAATTTCTGCAATCATTAACGGAACTGAGGAATTACTACACGAATTACGTGAGCAAGGGATTGGTATTCAGTCAACAGGGGGTGAAACAGCAGATGTAGGTGATTTAGTACGTACGTTAATTGTGGATTCAACGGTGGTTTGTCGTATGAAACGTGAGGATGTGATTTCGAATCATACGATCCAACCAGGAGATGTGATTGTAGGGTTGGCTTCTTTCGGACAAGCAACCTACGAAAACGCATACAATGGTGGAATGGGGAGTAACGGACTTACTTCGGCTCGTCACGATGTGTTCAACAAAGAGTTAGCAACAAAATATCCTGAAAGTTTTGACCCTTCTGTACCGGAAGACTTAATTTACTCAGGGAAATATAAATTAACAGATGCGGTAGAAAACAGTCCGATTAATGCAGGACAATTGGTTTTATCGCCTACAAGAACATATGCTCCGATTATCAAAAAGATCTTGGATGCACACCGCAATCAAATTCATGGAATGGTTCACTGTAGTGGTGGAGCGCAAACGAAAGTATTACACTTCGTTGACAATGTGCACGTGATTAAAGATAATTTGTTTGATGTTCCGCCTTTATTTAAAACAATTCAGGAGGAATCAAATACAGATTGGAAAGAAATGTACAAAGTATTCAATATGGGTCACCGTATGGAATTGTATGTTCCACAAGAATTAGCACAATCAATCATAGAAATTTCAGAATCGTTTAACGTTCCTGCTCAAATCGTTGGTAGAGTAGAAGCGTGTGACGGAAAAAAATTGACTATCAAATCAGCCTTTGGCGAATTTATTTACGAATAATAAATGCAAGATTTACTTAAAAAATTAGAAGCGATTGAGTATCGTTTTCAGGAAGTTGGAACCTTGATTGTTGACCCGGATATCATCTCCGATATGGACCGCTATGTCAAATTAAACAAGGAATACCGTGAGTTGGATGAAGTAGTAAAAGCCTACAAAGAATACCGCAATGTGATTGATAATATTGCAAGTTCGAAGGAATTATTAGCCATAGAAGAAGATCCTGAAATGCGTGAGATGGCGAAGATGGAGATTGATGAGTTGGAGAAAAAACGCCCTGATTTAGAAGAACAGTTAAAAATGTTATTGATCCCGAAAGATCCGGAAGACGATAAAAATGCCATTATGGAATTACGTGCTGGAACAGGGGGAGATGAAGCGTGTATTTTCGTGGAAGATTGTTTCCGTATGTATACAATGTTCTTCAAAGAGATGGGATGGAAATATGAGATTTTGAACTCGCAAGAGGGAGGAACCAAAGGAATCAAAGAAATTTCATTGGAGATTGAAGGAGAAGGAATTTATGGAATGTTGAAATTCGAATCGGGTGTTCACCGTGTACAACGTGTCCCTGAAACGGAATCACAAGGACGTGTGCATACTTCGGCGATTACGGTAGCAGTGTTGCCTGAAGCAGAAGAAGTAGATTTTGAATTGGATATGAACGATGTGCGTAAGGATACATTCCGTGCATCAGGAGCAGGAGGTCAGCACATTAACAAAACGGAATCGGCAATACGTTTGACACACATTCCTTCGGGATTAGTGGTTGAATGTCAGGATGGTCGTTCACAACATAAAAACCTCGAAAAAGCGATTTCAGTATTGCGTTCTCGTTTGTACCAAATCGAGTTAGATCGCGTACACGAAGAGCGTGCTGCAAAGCGTAAGACTTTGGTTTCTACAGGTGACCGTTCCGCAAAAATTAGAACGTATAACTATCCACAAGGACGTATTACGGACCACAGAATCAATAAGACCATCTACAACCTTTCTGCATTTATGAATGGTGACATTAGAGATATGATTGATTCATTGAAGATGGCTGAAAATGCGGAGAGAATGCGTGGAGAAGAAGCAAATGCTTAATAGAATGAAAAGATTTCTTGTATTCATAGGATTATTTTTTGCTGTAGTATCTTGCGTAGATATCGTGGATGATATTTACATAAAAAGCGATGGTACAGGTACTTTCAAATACTCTGTCAATTTGAGTGCAAGTAAAGTGAAAGTGAATTCTATTTTAGCATTGGATAGTTTGGATGGTAGAAAAGTTCCGTCTATTCCTGAAATTAAAGAGAAAATCAATCGTTATAAAGAGATTTTCAGCCAAAAAGAAGGAATAAGTAATGTAAAAGTGGAAAGTGATTTTACGAATTTTATTTTCAAATTTCAGTGTGATTTTGTCAGTGTTGTTCACCTTCAAAAAGCATTGAAGGAATTTGTTTTAGAGGAAAGTAAAATTAAAACATTTAAAGATATAGAGACAAATTGGTTGGTTTGGGAGATAAATAAATTAACACGTTCAGTACCCTCTATGACTACCGATTTTACTTCTAAATTGAAAAAAGAAGATGCGGAAGCGTTGAAAAAAGGAAATTATATGTCTATTTCTCGTTTTGATAAAACAGTAGAGAAAGTGGATAATCCTTACGCTATGATTTCAGCAAATAAGCAAGCTGTAATGATAAAATCAACTCCTTACGCGTTGATTCAAAATTTAAAAGTATTAGAAAACATTATCTACTTATCTGAAAATAAAAAACTTAATGATAAATAATAGTCAAAGATATATTTTATTCCTTTTAGGAATTATCGTATCACATTTTGCTTCTGCGCAAACTTCGGATGATCTTGTTCCGAAAGATGCTGTAACAGTTTTTAGCGTAAATAATACTTCGTTACTTAAGAAAATTTCTATGGATTCATTAATTCAATATGAATTTATGGAAGAAGTACAATCTGAAATGTTCGATGGATCAGTTGACAATAAAACGTTGAAAGATGCAGGTGTAGATTTTAATCAGAAATTAAATGTTTTTTACGGCAGAAATAGTGATTATGAAGTTTCTGGATTCTCTTTTGGTGTAAGTAGTTTAAAAGATTTGTTACGAGTTTTTGATGATTTTGAGAAGACAAAAAGCCCTGTTTCGGGAGTAGAATACTACAACAGTTATTTCAATCACCTTATTTTAAAAGGGAATGCAGGATTGGTATTACGTGTAGATCCTTCTTATGAGAATGTAAAACATATTACTGATTCAATTTGGAGAGCAAGAGGCAATGGGTATTTTTTCGATGACAAAGCAAAAACAGAAGAAGATGATATGAATGAGGGGGATGAAGAAGGAGAAGATGGTATAGACCATATTTTGAAAGAAGGGGAATTAGACGAGGATGATTCAGAAACGAAACTTGACCCAAAATCAATTCTTAATAAAACTTATTGGGAATTAAAAGATTCTGTAACCAGTGTCCTTCAAGCAAAGTACTTAAATACCATTTTATTCGAAATGTTTGATAAGAATGTTCATCTTAAAAATCAAGATTCTCGTTTTAGTGAAATGCTAACACATCCATGTGAAGGAACATTTTATTTAGATAATTCTAGAAACTTTCAATACGCAAAAGGATTCTGGTATTTCCAAACAATGTTTCCAGAGTTGTTTAAGGATATAAAATCTTTGTACAATGGAAATGTAATTATTGGTGATATCTTCTTGAAAGAGAATGCAATTTCAGTGAAATTTGAAGCTCATTATGGTAAAGATTTAGGAAAAATCTACCAAAAGTTAAATAGTACAAAATTCGACAAAAGTGTGTTGAATTACATTCATGAAGATTGCGCGGGATTTTTTACTTACAATGTAAATTTAAAAGAAGGATATAAACAAGCCTACGATATCATAATCCCAATGTTGAGTAAAGAACATGATCCTAGGGTAACTACGAACGTGTTAAAAGCAGAGTTATTAAATGAATTCCTAAATACAGATGCAATTTTTGAGACATATCAAGGAAGCATGTTTGGGACCTTCAACGGTATTAAAAAAGTAAAAACCAAAAAGATAGAATTTTCTTATGACGAAAATACGTTCGAGTATAAAGAAAAAGAAATTGAGGGAGAAGAAGAAATGCCAATGTTTACGGTAGGCTTTTCAACAGGTCGAAAAGACATACCCGACAAAATACTTTCATACATGTCTAAAATGACTTCACGATTTAAAAATATGGGTAAATATTGGAAAATAGATGACGCGGTTTTCAATTCTATACCTGTTTATGTCATGTCTGGAAATAATGGGTTATTAGTAATTACAAATGATGAAGATTTAGCGATCAATCACACTAACGGATATGGAAGTAAATCATTGTCAGGAAAAAAGGCTAAAAGTGCCAAAAAAAGCAAGTTTATGTATGCCTATGTAAACATCGGAAAAGTGCTTAACAAGATTCCAAAACAACTTTTTACTACCAAACAAAACGAGATTTTAGATGCGATGCGAGGGAAAGAAGGTTTTGTTGAATTAACTACCGAGAAAACGACAGCTGATCATACTAACTTTGATATTAATTACTTTTTTCAAGGGGATTATAAAGATTCAGGAATTTATTTATTGGATCTGATTAATTCGGCCTACGTTTTGGCAAAATAACACCATGGTTCGTAAGGTTTTTTTTATTTTATTTTTGATAAGTCTACTTGTAGGATTTTTCTATTTCCGACCCTTATGGTCAAACAAAGAGACTCCTCCTACATTATTAGATCGCATTCCAGATGGCGACTTTTTAGGTAGGGTATATTTACTAGATGTCGCTCGAGAATCTACTCCTTTAACTTTTCATAATAAAATACCGTTCAGAGATTTATTTTCCCCAGAATTTATGTTGGCGCAAGCTAAAAGTTATGGATTAGATTTACAAAGACCTGCTTATTTCTTTGCTAACGAAACAGGTGAATGGGGAGCCTTGGTTCATGTGATCGATAGTAGTAAGATTTATTCTGGTGTAGTGCGTTTACAAAAAAACATCGATTTAAAAGATACACTTGTTGGCGAGCAAAAAGTATTTTCGTTTAAAGGAAAACAATCCTATTTGACTTATGGGAAAGATTGGGTTTTTGTTTACAGAGGCCCCAATTTAACGAAGTGGATGTATCACGTGATGTTTTCTAAAAAAGGGGATATCACAAAACGTTGGAAAACTTTTGAAAACGAAAAACAATTTAAAAAAGAGAAATTGGTTGTTTATTCTAATAATAAAAAAATTATACAAAAAGGCTTTTCTTCAGCAATGTTAGCTCATGACATGGACTCTTCAAGCTTTAAGTTGAAACTTTATTTGCGCACAAAAAATCCTCTAGCTATATCACCAAAAAAAGAAGGGCCTTCTTTTGCTAACTCTACAGGTAAATTATTAAACCTGCATTTTAACATGCATAAATTACGTGTAGCGAAAAACGACCCAATTTATAAAATGTTGCAAAAATTAAGTAAGCGCATAAGTTTTCCTTTACAATCTTTTTTAAATGCATGGGAAGGGGATTTGTCATATTATCAAGGTGGATTTATAAATGTGAAAGAAAAGATTATTGAAACTGCATTGGATGAAAATTTTAATGTATCTGAAAAAGTTGTTTTAAAAGATAAAAAAGTTCCCTCTTTTGCTTTGTTATTTTCTACGAATGATAAAATCAATGATTTATTGAGCCAGTTATTTATGAAAGGTATTCTGAGACAAGAAGAAAATAAATTTCGTTTTCTTTTTTCACCACCTATTAAAATGAATATCACTCAAAATACGGCTTATTTCTATTCCTCTGATGAAGTTCCAATAACGACTAAAACGAAATCAATCGGTGGTGTTTGGGATCATAAAGGTGTTAGTTATGAATTTCATTTGGATTCGATGAACCAAAAAGAAACCTTTGGAACAATTAA